>Ga0209047_1000056_pt1 | contig 107809 bp, 95 predicted proteins | sample SaaInlV_165m_DNA_3_FD_184681 | JGI IMG/M metagenome (GOLD analysis project Ga0209047, IMG submission 184681) | Marine microbial communities from expanding oxygen minimum zones in the Saanich Inlet - Saanich Inlet SI037_S3LV_120m_DNA (SPAdes)... | ecosystem: Environmental > Aquatic > Marine >...
TGTACGCCTGTCATTTCTTACCTCCCGCCCGTTCAAAGGCAATATTCGCAGCGCGTTTTGCCAGTACTCCGGCAACCCTGACCCGGTATTCAACCGTGCCGCGCTTATCTTCTATTGGATTACATGCTGCTGAACAAGCTGCAGCCAGGTTCTCCAGCGCCTCTTGATCCAGCTTTGTACCGATAATGGCGGCCGCTGCTTCCTTAACCAGCAACGGGGTTGGGGCTACAGCACCCAGGGAAACCCTCGCGCTATCAATAACACCGCGCTTACACGTTAGGCTCACCGCAACACCAACAACAGCAATATCCATTTCTGTCCGCGGAATGAATCTCAGGTATGCATCACCGGATTTTGCCGGACGCTTGGGCAACGTAATTGCTTCAATAATTTCACCTTTGGCCAATGAAGTCTGGCCAGGGCCCGTGACGATGTTTTCTACTGCAACTGTACGACGTTTGGCCTTTCCAACGACCACCGCCTTGGCACCTGCAGCGATCATCGCAGGCACACTGTCAGCCGCCGGTGATGCATTGCAAAGGTTACCTACCATGGTGCATCGACCCTGAATCTGGTCTGAGCCAATGAGGTTGGTTGCCTCGACGACACCCGGCCAGGCTTTGATAAGCGCTTTGCTAGCGCCCAGTTGCCTGCCGGAGACAGCTGCGCCGATCTTAAAACCGGTAGCCGTTTTGTTAATTTCATTCATGGCTGGAATACGTTTGATATCGATCATCAGATCTGGCTCGATCATATCCATCCGTAATTTGACCAGTAAGTCAGTGCCACCGGCAAGCACAAATGCCTTGCCTTTTTCTTTGGAAAGCAGTGTAACTGCCTCCTTGGTGGTTTTAGGAGATTCATACCTCATAGGCGTGCTCATTAACCGTAGTGAATTCGTGGTGTGAGTGTAACGGAAGCAGTGTTCCCAAATAAAGGGTTATGATCACCTCTTCCCGCTCACTGCACTTGCTCGACAGTGACTTCTTGCTTCTAACGCCCATATCACGCCTAGTTCAGCCAGCATCGTGGTAAAACAATTAAGTGATCAGGGCGACTCATAATACGCCAAACTTGATTGCCGACGATGACCAACAAACACTATTCTATGACCCGTTGGTGTCTGGTAAGACAAAAATCAACTCGACAAAAGCCATTCCGGTCCTCATGGCAGTATGTGCTGACGCGGGCCATCACAAGGCATCACCCGATTATCGAAGCATCATTCAATCATCTAATCTTAGTGGCACCTGCCTTTGGTCAAGGTACATATGGATCTGCAAATGCCTCCGTTTGACGCCTTCGACTATTTTGAATCCTTCCCCGTCCAGCTATCGGCTTTTTCCCTGATCAGAACGGGCAACAGCTCTGCCATTGCTTGTCTTTTCAGAGCGACAACCTCATTGGTATCCCGGCGTTTCTCCGACCAGACTGAATCTGGAAAATACGGGTCATCTTCATACCGGGGAATGATGTGCCAGTGAAGATGAGGCACCTGATTACCAAGCGATGCCAGGTTAATTTTTACTGGCTTCATCGCGCTAGCGATGACCTCTTCTACGTCAACGACAATACGCATTAAAAGATGTCTCTGGGCATGATTCAGCGCTGACATTTCCGCAATATGTTGATGCCAGATGACGCGGCAAAAACCGGGTAAACCAGGATCATTGACCTGGACTATTCGGCAATCCTCACCCGACCAGATCAGGGCACCACCCTCTTCCTTGCAAAGGCGACAACTATCCATGACACATTTTTCCTCAATAGGTGGAATGGATTATACGTATTTAACAGTCGCGTTATGTCCTGGGGTGTTCAGCCACTATTCACGCAATGTCCCGGGGATTGCCTACGATGGAACGGCAAGCGCCCAACATCAGGTGGTAGACGAAGTAGTCGAAAAAATTAAGCACCCTGGTGGCGATGCTATCGCCAACTACGATTCGGTCAAACAGGGTGATGCCATCATCAAAGCAGGTGTTGGCGCAATGGGTTCACCCAATGCGCTTGAACGAGTGTTTGGGCATCTTCGGTCTTAACGCTTTGGCAGAAAGACCATCGCCACTGCACCGGGAATAAGTACAGCAAGCGCCACCCAGAGCGCCAGGTTGTAGTTACCGTGGATCTGAAACAGCGTCGAGAAGATCATGGGGCCAAAGGCACTAGCAGCCAGGAACGGGCCTAAAAGTCCCATGACACTTCCAAACGAAGCAACACCAAACCGTGACGCAACTATCGCACCGAGTAATGGCAAAAATCCGCCGGCAGAAAACCCAAGCAGGCCACTTAAGACGATCAGCATTGAATAGGTTGGGTTTGTCAGTAACCCAAGCACAGCGATGGCACATGCCAGCAACGACAGACCAAACAGCCCACGATGATCAAACCTGTCCGCCATCGAGCCGAAGAAAAGCTTACCCAGAATCATGATTGTTGCAAAAACAGATATCAGGAATGCTGTCTGCATAGAGTCGATCCCAAGGGTCTCTGCATAGGGTCGCAAATGTTGCTGAATGCTCCCGAATGCGGTGACCAATGGTAAAAATGACAGCACGACAACCCAAAACGTTCGCTGCCTGAGAATTTCAGCAATCGTCCAATACCTTTCTTGTAGCGCTTCCGACTCGCTAATCGATTCACCGGCTGATTCAGCTTCAATACCCAGTTCCGCCGGCGTACTTCGAACCGTCAACCATACGAGCGGCAGAATGACTGCAACAAAAGCTATCCCCAACATCCAGTGAGCGTCACGCCAGCCGTAAGACTGATGGAGCAAAGTCACAACGGGAGCCATGACAACACCACCAATTGAAGTGCCAGTAGTTGAAATCCCAATCGCCAGGCCGCGATTTTTACCAAACCATTTCGCTGCCAGGGTTTGCGCCGCCAACGGACCGGCCAGCAGGACACCGGCCATGATCAAGGTGCCGTAGATCGCGATGATCTGCCAGAATTCTGTTGTCAGCGAGATAAGCACATAACCGAATCCCGCACACGTGGTACCGGCACAGATCAACGTCCTAATGGAATACCTATCCATGGCGTAGCCAGCGAAAGGCGACATCAGACTCTGTGCAAGGTTTAGGATAGTGATGGGTACCATCACATAAATTAGTGTCACACTCAGGTTTTCGTCATCAAGCCATTCTCCAACCCACAGGGTGTATGAAAAGAATATAGACCCGAACAAGACACCCTGAAAAACAAGACTGACACCAACAATGTTCCAACCGTAATACCAGGGTGTCTTCAAAATTGACTCAATTCGCCACTGCCGCGATTTTGCTGAAGCCAAGAGCATAGCATCCTTAAAATCTGGCTGTCCGGCACCATCTGGTCTACTCTCCACACCACTCATCCAAAGGAAGCGGCCATGGATTACCTGACAATTGAACAAGTAAAAAAGGAATCAGGGCTAAGACTGGTGTTGACCCGCGATGTGCCCGGACCCTGGAGCGAGGCGGCCAAGGCCGTTTTGCGATGGCATGAGATCGGCTATAAAGCGGCAGAGCAGATAGGTGGACGGGACAACCCGGAACTGGTCGCATGGACCGGTCACAGGAATGCTCCGATTGCCTTATACCTTGATGAACCCCCAAGGGTACGATGGCAGGAGATCCTGGATCTTGCAGAAAGACTCGGCAGTGGCCCGTCGCTTTATCCCCAGGATATTGATCAGAGAATCCAGATGGTCGGCATTGCCAGTGAAATCTGCAATGAAGGAGGAATGGCCTGGCACGCCCGGATGCTCATGTTAAATGTTACCTATCAGGCGCATGGCGATGTCGTGTTCGAAAAAAACCCCATGTTTCGGGAATACGGCTTTTCCGAAGCCGCTGTGAAAACAGCGATTGAGCGTGTTGAACAAATTTTAGGTTACCTGGCGAAAACCATCAAAGCCCAAACAGCGGCGGGGTCCATTTATCTGGTCGGCGAGTCTATGACAGCAGCAGACATCTACTGGGCCTGTTTCTCCAACATGCTGGAAGCGTTACCTCACGAGGTTAACCCGATGCCGGATTCACTCAGGCAGGGATGGAGTGCACTAAAAAAAAGCATCAGTGGTTACGACCCGATACTGATCGAGCAGCGTAACGCGATTTTCGAAAAACACCTGTGGCTGCCTTTGGAGTTTTGAGCGCTGCGACATTAGGCCACCGGATCAGGGCTGGATGGGATAGCCACTATAGCTGCGCTTTCTGCTTGGCAATGGCTGCTTCAATCCGTTTTCGTTCGGTGCCATCCTGGCGTTCGCGCAGCCCTCGATCCATCTCATCCAGAACTTTAGCTGCAAATTCATTTCCCTGGATTTTGTCCCAGTAGGCTGCCACGTGCGTAGTTGCCAGTATCGGATTTTCGACATCCAGCATTGGAACGGTTCGCTCACACAAAAATAATGCCGGAACCAGGGTGCAATCAGCTCGTGTCAGCTTGTCCCCAACAGCGCAGTCACCTTGGCCAATGTGTTGCTCCAGGGCTCCCATACCACGGGTCACCTGACCCGCTAATAGATCGCGAACCGCATCAACCCTTGTCTTGCGATTGACCTGGGGCAGCGCCATGAAGATGTTGTTCATCAAGTAGACATCTGCAATTCTGGAAATCAGGCGAACCTGTGAACGGATCCACGGGGATTCCCCCAACATGCTTTTATCGGGATAGCAGTCGTCCAGATACTCGGCGATCACTTCTGACTCAGGAACGATTCCCTCCTCTACTTCAAGCACCGGTATTCGGCCTATCGGAGAGTAAGTTGACAATTTCCCCATAAAAAATGACGCAGGCAGATCGAACTCCACGTCATCAATGCCCATGGCATAAAGTTGCATTCGTACTTTTGCCGAGTACGGACTCAAATTACCAGTAATCAGTTTCATCATTGTTATCCATTATCGCGACAGTTCCGTAGCCGCACTCACGTTCGTTGTTCTTTTCAGGCGCTGTTAAAGCCGCGTCAAAAGGTAAGCCACAAATTCTACCTTAATGAGGGGCGGACCAGAATAACCATTCACCTGCAGTAAATATGGAGCGTAAAGGTGCTTAACAGCGCGACCGGTTCACCGTAAGATAACCATCCGATATTGCCAGAAGGAGCAGACCAATTACTGAAAATTCAAGCGTTTGGGTCATCACCGGAGCCGCTTCCGGAATTGGGGCTTCTGTGACGAGATCCGTCGCAGCAACGGGGCAACGCGTGCTTGCACTGGACGTCGCTGACAAGGATGGGCAAGCGGTCGCACAATCGTGTGGTGCGAGTTACGAACACTGCGATGTTGGTAGTGTCAGTGACTGGCAAAAGGTCGTTGAACGGCTGTCTGAACTGGGCGCTCCGACTAATATTCATCTCAATGCCGGTATCCAGATCGCCCCACCCGAGGCTCCTCTTACAGAATACCAATTCGACGCAATGTCGATAGATCGTTACAGACGCATGATGAGTGTGAATGTGGACGGCGTCGTATTTGGCCTGCAGGCTTTGCTACCTTTACTACCTTCGGGATCAGCCATCGTGGTCACCGCTTCGCTCGCGGGCATCACCCCCTATTCGGTTGATCCTCTATACTCAATGAGTAAACACGCTGTCGTTGGCCTGGTGCGCAGTCTCGCCCCAACGCTTGCTGAACGAAACATCAAAATTAACGCGATCTGCCCTGGCGGTATAGATACTGGAATCATCCCTGAGGCCCAGCGCAGTCGTGACGCGATATTTATGACGCCCGAGAATGTCGCAGCTGAAGTCATCCGGCTTATGAGCGTTGAAGAAACAGGAAAAACCTGGGCGAAGGTCAGTGAGTCGAAACCCGCGTTCATTGTTCGAGCAGCTGGTGACAAATCCTAGGAAAGCCAGGTCGCTATAATCATACGACACGCCGTGCGCACAAAATCCTTTTCGTTGGTCGACGACAAACCTTCCATACCGTTCTACTGGGCCAACGGACGTTTCCTTGTGATAGCATCAAGAATGAAAGCAACATTTTTGCCAACCAAAGGAATCTGCAATGCCTCATGAGCAATTGGGTTTAAGTAATGACGAGCTATTAAGTACCACAAGAGCAGTCCGTAAACGGTTAGATCTCGATCGGCCTGTGTCTGAGGATGTGCTGCGGGAATGCATGGAAGTTGCCGTACAGGCACCCACTGGATCAAACGCCCAGGGATGGCAGTTCGTTTTCGTGACTGACCCTGCAAAAAAAGCAAAAATCGGAGAGATCTACCGACAGGCATTTTCAATCTATCGTGACATGCCCATAGCCATACACAAGTTGCATATGGATAGCGGTGACAATAACCTGACCGACAGCCAAACTCGTTCTGCATCATCTGCGGATTACCTGGCTGAGAACATGGGCAAGGTACCTGCTCTGCTTATCCCCTGTATTGCCGGGCGCACAGACTCACCTGAGACAAGCAACATTATCGCCCAAACAGGGACACTCGGCTCAATCATACCGGCTGCCTGGAATTTCATGCTTGCCGCCCGCGCAAGGGGTATTGGAACCGCATGGACAACGCTACACCTGATGCAGGAAAAAGAAGTCGCAGACATTATTGGAATACCCTTTGATGATTATATGCAGGTTGCTCTCATTCCAATCGGATACACCAAAGGAACCAGTTTCAAACCGGCCTACCGTCCCCCTGTTGAAACGGTTATGCACATCAACAACTGGTAACTCAATAAACCCTGAACAAGTATTGGACGGGTATTGGACGGGTATTGGACGGGTATTGATAGTAATTAAGGATTTCTCATGACACTGAAAAAAAGAATGGCAGTGACCTTACCTGCCGGACCCAGACTGGCAGACACAGCAGCAAGGCTGAAATGGGCAGAAGACAATGGCTACACTGACGCCTGGTTTGGCGATGCAGGTGCACCGGACAGCCTTACCCAGATTGCCGCACTTGGGCAAGCAACCGGCAATATCCGGATTGGCGTTGCGGTAACACCCGTTTATACAAGGTCGCCTTCCGTGCTGGCAGCAACAGCCAACGTCATCGAGCAGGTCATTCCGGGACGGTTCGTTCTCGGGATTGGGTCTTCCAGCCAGACAATCATGGGACAGTGGAATGGAATTCCATTGGATAAACCACTGACACGGGTTAAAGAAACCGCGCAGTTGGTCAAGCAGATGCTAAAGGGAGAAAAGACCGGCTTCCAGGGCGTGACACAATCCAGCAGGGGTTACAGACAGATGCCTCTTGAGAACCCACCCCCTGTATACATAGGATGTCTCCGCCAGAACATGGTTGAAATGGCAGCTGAGATTGGTGACGGTGTGATTTTCAACCTTTGGCCGAAAGGTGCCCTGCCGAAAATGATGGCAGCCGTTAAACGCGGCGCGCAACGCGCGAACAAGGATTGGCAGGACGTGGAAGTCGTTAATCGCGCGATGGTTTTATGCACAGACGACAAGGAGTACGGGAGAAACCTCTTTAGAGCCGCTTTCGCACCCTACTATGCGACACCCGTTTACAACAAATTTCTCGCCTGGGCCGGATACGAAGATGCCGCAGCAACCATCAGTGCAGGCTGGGCCGAAAAAGACCGGGATAAGACAAGCAGCGCACTAACCGACGAGTTGATCGACGAGATCGCTATTATCGGAACGGAAGGCGAAATTCGGGCGCGTATCCAGGAGGACGCGGATGGCGGTGTTCATACCCATATCATTGCGCCACTGGCGGGTGGAATCGAGGATATTGAGAGAACTTTCGAGGCATTTACCGCGGATAAATTTCAACTCAGGTAACACTGATTTCCGGTAAAACAGGCCAAAACCCGACAAAATCAACTCATTACTGCCCTGACAGCCGCATAGAATCAGTGCCTCAGCGAAGGTGCGCCGTGCCTAAATCAAGGCGTATACTATTGGCATGGACACACTGCCCTCAGTGCTATTCCCGACGCTGCTCCTCTCTATTAGCGCAGCTTTTGCTGAACAAACCGAGCCGGAGTTTGGCTCTGCAGGAAATCCTGTGAAGACCGAGGGAACAGGTGGTACTCGTGCATACATTGACAGCCTGGATTGTGAAAATGGCGCCATACCCGAGTACAAACACGTGAGCGCGTCAGAAGATGGCCCTTATGGCAACAAACTCGATAAATACATCATGCGATGTGAATCAGATAGCATCAAAATATTCACGATCTATCTTGACCCTAACCACGCCGAAACAGACACGCGACCCGTACAAGGCTTTACTTTCTGGTAGTAGTTAATGCCCCGGTTACAAGGGGAATCAGTCGAAGATCACGCCTGCCTTGCGCAGTTCCGTCTCGGGGTGCAGCGGAGTGAGATCAATATTCAGCTCCATGATCTGCTTGTCGATCCTTTGTACGCCTGCTTTCCGGCTCACCATCTGGATGTCACTACGACTAACAATTACCTGGCGCGCGACGGGGATATCGGTCAATTCAGACAGGGGAGTTAAGATGTTCTTGCATTCGGTCCGCACAGCAGGTATCAACGACACTCTAGCTGATATGACAATCTAGTTAACTCAACACAAATAGGGAACCCACATGACAATTGTAACCGTCGTAGAAACCATCGCTGCCAATGCCAATGACGTTTTTAAAGTTCTTGGAGACTTCGGTCGCATTAAAGTTGGTGGCGCTATCACCGCTTTTGAACTCGAGGGTGAGGGCGTTGGTGCAGTGCGAACAATTACCATGGGCGGTGGACAGGTTATTGAACGTCTCGACGAACACGATAGCGAGAAGCTCGTATTCGGATATTCAATACTGAACGAAGATAATCCTTTACCTGTCTCTAATTATTCATCCCAGGTTGAGATCACCGCCAACGGCGAGGACGCATGCACAGTGAACTGGTCCGGCACTTTCGAACCCAAGGGTGCTGACGAGGCAGTCGCATCCAAGGTTATCCACGGGATATATACTGGAGGTATAGCTAGCACCCGTAAGGCGCTTGGATGCTAACTCAAGAAATTGTTTCGAGGCGCCACTCGCCTGAAACTGCCTTTCTATAAAACCGACGCAGGAACCTGTTTTAACTGGCAGCAGTTGGCATGAGGTTTACAGGTTGTTCGGGAGAAAGAAAACACGGACGCGCTTACACTTCACCCATCTGGTATGCACCATGAGAGTATAAAATGATCGGCCAAATAATTCGTCTTAAAGTACACAAAGGTAAAGAAGCAGAACTGGAAGCCCTGGTATCTCAATTGATGCTGGACGTTGAATCCAACGAACCAGGCTCGATTTATGATGTGCGACGGGTCCGCGGCCAACCACAGACTTATTTTTACTTTATTTCATTTCCTGACCAGGCTGGTTACGACCGCTATCTGACGGCCGATTACCACACCCAAATGTCGCCGAAGGCGCTGGCACTTCTGGATGGCGACCCTTTGTTTGAAGATCTCGACTCTTTCGACTGATCGCAGTACTTACCAGCGATCAAAACGCATAACGTCTGCAACCGGCTTTCGGCTGACCGGCCCAAATTTTCCCTTGGGATAACCAACGGGAATCAAACAAAGCGCTGCAAAGGTTTCTGGCAGGTTCAACACCTCCCTGACAGCATCCTGCTCCCGTAGGGCAAGTGTTGTTGGCGCTGCACCTAGTCCCAATGACCGCGCTGTGAGTAACAGGTTTTGAATACCCGGCCAGACTGAACCCGCACTTCGATAAACGCCCAGTCCCTCAACTTTTTCAGGGTAGTCAAAGCACGCTACTATTAATGCGGGGATTTCATGCATATGGTCCATTTGCCATATCACTGCATCAAGCAGCCGTTTGTGTTTTTCATTCGGCGGATTCGCTCGCTGCGGCGCAATATAGGGTTCTGCGTGCTTACGGTTAAGGTCCGCCAGTTTCTGTTTCTGCGAGGCGTCCCTCACGACAACCCAACGTGCGTTCTGTGTGTTCGAGCCAGAAGGTGCCTGGTTTGCCGCATCAATCAGCTGGATTAAATCGGCTTCAGGAACTTCACGCGATTCCAGGCGGCGCATAGCGCGACAATTGTACATCGCCTCATTCAGGGACATTTGTTCAGACACAACGATCACTCCATTAACTTAGTTTACAAAATTTGGGATCATACACACTTGGCCCCGTCCTATTCGAAAGAGAACCTTTCGGTTGTTACACTCGCCTGAGCGGGCTCGGAATAACGAGGTCCCGATACCGCTTCAGGCGCAAATTCATCGTTCAATGACGCCAGCACTTCGGCCGGCAGAACAATAGATGCTGCATTAAAGTTGTCTTCCAGGTGCGCAAGGTTCGTCGTGCCAGGGATAGGCACCACGCCCTTACCCGAGGCGAGGGTCCAGGCCAGGGCAAGCTGCGCAATTGTACAACCCAAGTCAGATGCATGTTGCCTGGCTTTTTCCAGCAGGCCTAAATTAGCCGAGAAATGCGGGTCAGTGAAGCGTGGGAAAGTGCGCCTTAGGTCACCATCCTTATAACCATTAGGATCCAGCGGTTCGTCCGCTAAATAGCCTCGTCCGACGGGAGAGAAAGGTACGAAAGTGATACCCAGTTCCCGGCAAACATCAAGGACCGCGATTTCCGGGTTACGGGTCATCAGCGAATACTCAGATTGGACCGCTGAAATCGGATGCTCCGAGTGCGCTCTGCGAATTGTATCCGCTGACATCTCTGACAGACCAATCATTCGGATCTTGCCCTGCTCCACCAGGTCTGCGAGCGCGCCAACCGATTCCTCAATGGGTACATTCGGGTCGGGGCGATGCATGTAGTAAAGGTCTATAACATCAGTTTGCAGTCTTTCAAGGCTGGCCTCACAAGCGCTCTTGATGGCCTCGGGACTGGCATCAAGCAGGCGTTTACCGTCTTTAAACCCAATGACGCATTTGCTGGCCAGAACAAAGTCACCGCGTCGGCTTTTCAGAGCCTCGCCGATCAGTTTTTCATTGCCGCCCATCCCATATATGGTCGCCGTATCAAAGAAGTCGTAGCCCATATCGATCGCCTTGCGCAGGAACGCGATGGCGTCGTCATGTTGCTGTGCCGGACCATAGGCGTGACTCAGATTCATACATCCAAGCCCAACAGGGTGAACCTCTAAGGTTCCAATTTTTCTCTTTATAACAGTCATTTTGTTCCTTGATGAGTTACGTTGTATCTAATTAGCGAGGGTTCGTGGTCCATAGATGGTCGCATTAACTTTTGCGTCCCCCCCAATTCCCGGACTGAATTCATAAACAAATACACCCATAATCCGCAGCTGATCACCCACAACAGGTGACACCCTGTGTAATGAATGACAGCCCTTGAAGATACAAAGCGCACCGGGTTCGCGATCAATACTAACAATCGTATCTTCTCGCTTTCCAGTCAACACATCTCTAACTTGCTGGTAGTTTTCTGAAGATGCACTGCGTGTGTTAGCAGACATCTGAAAAACACCACCATTGTCAGCCGGCTGAATCATCAGCGTCATCGTAAAGGAATTATCGCTATCAAAATGCCAGGATGACTCATCCCCATGCTCGTAATAGACATAATTTGCCGGTTGGTAGGGATCTATGTTGGGATAAAGAGGGCCTTCACCAACTATTCCGGCAACCAGTTCCTGAACTAATTCCGATTGATAAAAAGTCTTTAGCGGAGAGGACTCCATCAGTTGATCATAGGCGATCATGCGAACACTGGACCTGTCCTGCAAGTTACGCGCATGGTCTTGTGGAAGTGCAGTATCCTTGCTTTGATGCAGGTAACAATTTCTGAGTGAATGGTTATGATAAGCCCCCGCCTTCAAACCTGTCGCTTCCTCTGCCATTAATGCCAGGGCCTGCGGAGAAACAAAGTCAGGGATCGTGCAATAGAGATTCCCCAAGAGGTCAGCACGACAGCGATCCACCAAAGCCTCACCACCGGGAGTTCCCGAATCATCAACGGGATATGTGCCAAGATTAAGTATGTCTTCAATATCCATTATCTGACCATACCTGCCACCCCTACTTAATTCAGGAACTGCACCGTCTCTGAAATCGGCGCCCGTTCAGTCCTTGCCTGATTCGCAGGGACATTCTGGTCTTCAAAACCAAAACTAATGCCGAACAAAACTTTTACCTCCGGCGCCAGCCCAAATGTTTCACGAACCAGATCAGGGTAATCCCGCAGAGAACCTTGCGCGCACGATGCAATGCCATTAACACTCATGGCTAACATCAGGGTTTGGGCATACATACCGACGTCTGCGACGGTATGTCTACCAAACACATCGTCGATACACAGAAACGCCACGTGAGGGGCATCGAACAGCTCATGATTACGCTTGGCTGCCGTGCCGCGACCCACGCGGTCTTCCCATTCAATGCCCATTGCACCATAGAGCGCACGTGCGCAGGCTCGTTTTCGTTCCCGCCAGACATCTCCAATCTTGCCATCACCTGGGTGGTCGGGATTAGTGCTGATTTTGTTGGCGACTCGATCCAGCAATTCGAACCGAATTCGATCTCGCGTCTCACCTGAAGCAACACAAATTTGCCACGGTTGAACGTTGGTCCCGGAAGGCGCCCATCGTGCAGTTTCGAACACCTTTTGCATAAGCTCATCCGGAATTTCCTGGGGCAAAAAACCCCTGACTGAATGTCGCTCCCGAACAACGTGATCGAATGTGGCAACCTCTTGCGCCGAATATTGATGCATCAAATCTTTATACCTGTTTGCTGTTTACGTTTACTCGCTACGCTTAATGTCTTTCAAAACGCTCATAATACTCAGGAACGTTTTTGTTAGCCTACCGTTAACGAGGTGCGAATCGCTGCCCGGCGTCTACACGAATGGTCGAACCATTCATCATAGGGCATTCATAGATCGCTATCGCCATGGTGGCGAATTCATGAGGCTGGCCCATTCTACGAGGGAACGCAGCGTCCTTGGTCAACTGCAGCGCACCTTCATCAGGAATGCCCGCTGTAAGACCCGTGTCGAAAAGGCTGGGGGCAATCGTCATACATCGTATACCCAACACACCAAGGTCCCTTGCCATGGTCAGCGTCATTCCCGCAATACCGGCTTTTGCTGCTGTATATGAGACCTGCCCGATTTGCCCTTCGAAAGCGGCAATCGAGGCTGTGTTGATCATCACTCCACGTTCACCATCGGCATTAGGTTCATTTTTTGCCATATGTTCTGCCGCAATACCGTTGATATTGAATGAGGCGATCAGGTTGAGATCAATCACCCGACGAAAGTCAGACAGTGAATGCCGCGTGCCATCCTTCTTGAGCGTTCGCTGCGCACCACCGCCGCCGGCTGTGTTGACGACGTAATGCAAACCACCCATGTCAGATACAGCGCTGTCCATCACATCCGCCATATCGTCGTAATCCATCACGTTGCAAGGGTAGAATTTGCCACCTAATTCCTGTGCAACAGCTGCGCCGTCAGAACTTTCCAAATCGAGGATCGATAGCTGACCGCCCTTCGCTGCAAATTCTGTCGCCGTTGCGCGGCACATGCCCGAAGCACCGCCGACAAAAATAGCCTTACTACCTGAAATATCCATGCTAACTCCTTGATTAAATTAATTGTTGGCAGGCACTATTTGAGCACCGAGCAGGAATGGACTGTATGTTTTTCAGTGAGCATGTTCAAGCATCTAACCGAGTGATTCGCTACCTGAACTGCTGCGTTGTGCGCCCTGGTTCTATCCCTGTGGCGGATCACCCGGCCTTCTAGGGTGTTCTGACGGCGGGCCGCGCCGCCCCCTACTGTCATGACGCATCATCATGCCCAGGACATGGCTACGCTCCTCTGGCGCAAGTTGTCGAAGGTTTTCCACCATTTGCTTGTGCATGGACTCCTGAAGATCAGCCGATGCTCTGCGAACGCCCGCAAGCCGAGCGACCACATCAGTCTCCACATACTCGTCAGTGGTAATGGCAGAGCGAAGCTGATGCTGGGCTTTGCGCAGTTCTCTGCGAGCAGGCAGGGATTCCTGCATATGCTCACGCATGGTGGAACGCAACTTTCTACGGGTTTCTTCACTGACTTCCTGGGTCATCCATTCAAAGTGAGCTCTACCAGGCGACATACCGAACAAATGACGTCCCACAGCAACGCCAATAAAGACCAGGTTCAGGCCAATCGAGAAGACCAGTAGTGCTACCAGAAGTACCTTCCTATTCATTGCTCCATTCCTCACTGACGGTATCGGTGAAAGCCAGCAAACTCAGCTCTTCATCCGATGATAATTCATAGGTGTTGTTGGTCAGCATGAGACCAATGGCAACGCCAAACAGCAACGGCACACACGCCACCAGCACCGGACGCCACAATGTGTGGGCAAGATCATCAAAATCCGGTAAAACCCAGTTCAATAATCGTTCCAGTCTTCCCTGCTTCAACGTTCCCTGCTTCAACGCGGAAAGGATACCCATCTCAATCCGCTGCACTGAGAGTTCACTGTTAGGTAATTCAAACAAGGCTAAATGCTGATCAAGTTCTGCAGCCTGATCGAGTAATGACATAGCGTCGGAGGAAGTACGCGAAAATTCCAGCGCCTCGACACGTTCGTCCCCCGGCCACTGCTGCGAATCTGCACCATAGCTTTCAACGATCAGCGTAAATCGTTCCAGGTTCATTCCAACTCCTTCGCCAGTATCTGTTTCAGTTTACTCCTGCCTCGTCGCAGTAAAGACTCCAGGGCATCCACAGACAAGTCCAGTATTTGGGCGGCATCGTGCTGACTGAAGTTCTGGTAGTGACAGAGAACAATGGCGCTGCGCTGTCTTTCGGGCAGGGTCATTAACGCCTTATTTACCACCGCTGCACGAATACTAAGTTCGTAGTCAGTATCAGGACTATCCTGGCTGTCTGATTGCACGGGTACCTGTCTTTCTTGCAGCTGCCTTCGTCGAAAATAATCGATACAAAGATTGTGTGCGATCCGGTGCAACCAGGTGGTGAGTTTTACCCTGCTCGGGTCGAACCGGTCTCTCGACACCCAAAATCGAATGAATGTCTCCTGAGCGATATCTTCAGCCTCGGTACTGTTGCGAGTCATGCGCCGGGCATAATTGAATATGCGCTGAGAATGCTGGTCGACGATCTGCCGGAAAGCAGACTCGCTTCCGGCAAGTACCCGTTCAACAACTCTTCGATCATCTTTCTCAACCATTGATGGTACTCAATCAGGAATCACCGTGCGGACCACCCCGCTCGCCAGAACCACCCGGCCCATGCCTGCCACCGTGAGGCGGTTTCGCCTTGCGTAATTCTTCCTCCGTCAGATAACCATCACCATTTTCATCGATGCGTTTGAATGCAGCCGCCTGCGCTTCCTTCTGGGTAACGGCGCCGTCGCCGTCAGTATCAGCGTCATTAAAAAACGTATGTATTCTCGCGGTCTCCTCTACCTGTCGGTCGACCATTTTTGTTTGGCGATCGGCAATCTGCTGATCTATTTCCTCCATCGTGACTGCGCCGTCGTTATTGACATCCATATGCTCAATCATGCCTCGATGTCGAGGAGGTTGGAATTCCTCGGCACTGATCATACCGTCTCCATCGCTATCGAGCTTATCGATCATTCGATCCACGGGCTTGCCGAAGGCAAGCGCTGCACCAACTGCAAGTATTATCAACGCAAATGTTTGGGTTACTTTTTTCATTACAATTCCTTATCGATGTTTAACAGGAAGGCAAACTTGTTGACCTTACAACGATATACGGGGGAGCCAACAAAATCCGTCGCATTCACCGGTAAGTATTTTACTTTTTAGAAACTCGGCGACAGCCTCCTGCATTCGTTGAACAAGACGGGTAAGTTGGTTATCGTGCTCGGCCTTTACCTGATCGACGATACTGTTGGAATAAACCCACAATCAAGCCGTCGAGAAGCGCTCACGCAACAGGTTTTTCTGCACCTTACCCATCGCGTTACGCGGCAGACTCTCGATCACCTCCACCCGCTTGGGGACCTTGAAGTTGGCTAATTGTTTCTTACAGTGACTGATAACTTCATCGACAGTGGGAGGGTCACCGTTGCCAATAATCACGGCGACAACTGCTTCGCCGAAGTCGGCATCGGCAACGCCTATGACAGCTGACTCATTGATACCGGCCATGTCATCAATGACGAGCTCTATCTCTTTCGGATAAACGTTAAGGCCGCCAGTAATGATCATGTCTTTAGCACGACCAACGATCGAGACATACCCATCGGGGTCGATCGTAGCCTTGTCGCCTGTGTTGAAAAATCCGTCGTCGGTAAAGTCCTCTACCGTTTTCTCTGGCATACGCCAGTAGCCGGGAAACACATTCGGGCCTTTTACCTGCAAATTACCCGTCTCTCCAACAGCAAGATTCCCACCGGAGTCATCGACCACTCGAACAGCCACACCAGGCAGCGGTGGGCCCACGGTACCGGCACGTCGCTCGCCGTTAAGCGGGTTGGAAGTGTTCATTCCCGTCTCTGTCATGCCGTAGCGTTCCAGAATGGTATGTCCGGTACGGGATTTGAATTCAACAAAGGTTTCTGAAAGCAGAGGCGCGGAACCTGAAACAAACAGGCGGATGTTAGAGCAACATTCTGACCCGAACTCTTCGTTTGCCAACAACCGGGTGTAATACGTTGGAACACCCATCATGACTGTACAATCTTGCATTGCGGCGATAGCGGCTTTATCGGAGAAACGACTGTGCCATGCCATGCTCGCGCCACACATCAACACGCAACCAAGGCCGACAAATAGTCCATGCACATGGTAGATAGGCAGCATGTGCAGCAACCGGTCGGAAGCCGAAAACCCCCAGGTTTGAACCAATGTTTCGGCATTCTTACGCAGGTTGTCGTGGCTCAACATGATACCTTTCGGCTGCCCTGTCGTGCCTGAGGAGTAAAGCAGGGCTGCCATTTCGTCGCCCTGGCTCTGGGCCACACCCGCTTGCTCACTAGCGCCTGCCGCCTGCTGCATCAGAGTACCTCCACCATCAACATCGAGAGTCAGCAGTGCTTTTATTCCGTTTGCCGGAAGGACAGATTCAATAGTGACCAGCACATCACTGGCACAGATCACAATGGTTGGTTCTGCATTCCCAAGAAAGTATGCAAGCTCAGATGCTGTGTAAGCTGTGTTGAGCGGGTGGTAAACCAGCCCCGCACGCAGACAAGCCAGATAGAGGTACAAATTTTCCACCGATTTTTCAACCTGCACTGTGATCCTGTCGCCACGGCCAGCACCAAGTTGCAACAGCGTGTTCGCGATCCTCGCAGAAGCTTCGTCTGCCTGCAGGTAAGTAACGCTGCGACCGTCGACATCAGTCAGCAGTTGCGTATTGAGGTCAGCCGGAAAATGCTGTTGAAAATGAGCGTAGAGATTGGCGTTGCCGGTCATGCCAGTTGTTCCTCGTTTGGTAGACTCTGGTTTTATAACAGTTGAATATGCCCCGTGAAGCTGCGCCACCATAAAAAGTGCTGCAGCTCTGGAAACCCACACGTTCAGGGCGAGCCGTTACAGTGGGTAAAACACCTCGTCAAGAAACTCTATCATGACGTTCAATGCCAATGGTGCATCCGCTTCAAAACTGGAGCCAAGCAACCTATTTGAACCGGAATCCAAAAATGCATGTGACTTCCCTTCATATTCCCAGTAAAGGGCTGTGTGACCGGCCGATTGCAGCAGCTCTACATAAGACTTTACCGATTCAGGCGAAACCAGCGGATCCTCGCTTCCCGCTGAAAGAAGCTGGGGTGGGAATTGGCGCTCGGTGGCCTGGGGAATGTTCTGTGATGGAGAAATAGCCTTGTACATCAACGGGTGCTCAACGACATTATAATCATCACCAAATAAACCACGTGCGATCGATCCACTAACCCACCAGAACGGGTTTTTCATGCTCTCGAAGTCACTAATACGTGTTTCGGATAAATTATATGCACCATAACTAAGAATCGCCGCTTGCACCGCCAGCCCATTTTCGGCTGCGACTTGTTCGGCCGATTTTGATTCGGGAAGGTAAGAAGGTGTGAATCGAGGTGATGACGACGAAAACACCTCTGAACTTAATTGATCACCCCTGTTGACGATCATTGCGGACAGGTGTGCCCCGGCGCTGTCCCCGGTTACGACGACCCGAGTGCTATCACCTTTATACCTGGCAACATTACTCTTGACCCACAATACCGCGCCGAACGCATCGTCGACGATTTCGTTCAACGTTGTTGTATTACCATTGTCAGAAAGAAGACGATAGTTAACGTTACAAACCACATAGTTCGAGTTTGTCGCTAAATAGGCAGCAGCCTGATCCATGATGGATTTGTCGTTTATAAGCCACCCACCACCATGGAACATCACAATAACCGGGTAGCTTGGCTTGCCTGATGCTGGCGTATAGATATCCATCGTAAGGTCAAAGCCATCCGGGGACGCCCATAAAACATCTTTAACCAGGTTGTACTTCGTTGAATCATTGTTTGCTTTCAGTTCCTGGTGCTCGGCGCAAGACATCAGCAGCAGTATCGTCACCAGAACGCCAACCAACTTTGGGCGACAAAGTGAAACAAAAATCATGTAGCCTGCCCCGGCAATAAATTTTTCCTGGCGCGGGGTGCAAACTCGGACAGATCCTGTGACACAAGGGTGACCAGACCTGTGTCGTGCGGGCGTGCAGACACTTCGCTAAATATCACTTCATCACCCTTGATAAAAAGCTCTACGCCAAATAGTCCTTTGCCAAGTTCTCCCGACTCACACAGCAGCACCTTCTTTGCGCGCTGGCTTAGCGGCGTACCAATTTTCACTGACATAAGGTGGATATTCTTGTTTATTTAAAGAGTTCCCATGTTAACAAACAGCAGAACCACACCCCAGCCGATTTTTGTATAATCAATTTCTCTAACCATCTTATCTATCCATCTTATCTATCTAGTCATGGAGTTGAATATGACCAACCTGCTTTACATCAATGCATCCCCAAGAGGCGACCTCTCTGCCGCAAACCAGGCAGCCCTCATTTTCACCGGCGCTCTAGCCGACTCTGTACAAGTCAATCGGCTGGATTTGTTTGAAGCAAAGTTGCCAGAAGTCACGTTGGAGATAACTGCCGCAAAAATGAAATTCGCCATGGGACTCGACCTTGACGAAGAAGAAGCACGACAATGGACAGCCATCACAAGTTTAGTCAGACAGTTTGTGGAAGCTGATGGTTATCTGTTTACCATCCCCATGTGGAATTTCAGCATTCCCTATAAGCTAAAGCAGTACATTGACCTGATTACTCACCCAGGGCTGACTTTCACGAGCGACGAGAATGGACCAAGGGGGCTGGCTTCCGGCCGGGCAACGTTGATCTATTCCCGCGGTGGAGACTACAGTCCAAAAGATGGCAAGCCTGATCCATTCGACTTCCAGTCACCCTACATGAATGCCTGGACCCGGCTGGTCGGTCTGGACCCGGTTTCAGAAGTCCCGGTACAAAAAACAATGGCAGGGCCTGATGCATTGAACGAGACGCTCCACGCGCAAAAGAGCCAACTTACCGCCCTTGCCAAAGAGATGGGATGAACGATTATTAACGGCCGCTAACTTCTCTGCGATGCCTGGGTAGAAAGGCGAGGACTTTTCCCCAGGCTTCCTCAAGTTCAGATCGTACGAGTGAAGAAACGGCACCTGGTCACGCTCTGCTTCAGCCAATAATGGTTTCATCATTTTCAGCCACCACCGTGTTCTCGATGTAACCCAACTTTTCGATCTCAACACGAACAACATCGCCAACTTTCATAAACGAGGGTGGCTTCATGGCAACCCCGACGCCGCCCGGTGTACCCATGAACAGAACATCACCGACATCAAGCGTGAATGACTTACTAAGATGCGCAATCGCATCGAAGCAGTTGAAGATCAGGTGTCTGGTATTGGATTTCTGGCGCTGTTCACCATTCACCGTAGCCAGGATATCAAGATCATGGGGATCACCGACTTCATCGGGTGTTACGAGCCATGGTCCCATTGGTCCATGCGTATCGAATGATTTCCCAATCTGGAAGGTAGGTACACGAAGCTGCCAGTCACGCACGCTGACATCGTTTCCACAGAAATAACCACCAATAACCTCATGCGCTCGTTCAGTCGGAACATGTTTGCAGCGTTTGCCGATGACCAGGCAAAGCTCAGCCTCATAATCCAGCTTGTCCGAGACCACCGGCAGGTTGATGTCAGCATAGGGACCGTTGGCGCAGTTTCTTTGTTTGTTGAACCACATCTGAAACTCGGGTTTTTCAAAACCAGTTTCAGCGATGTGATCACCGTAGTTAAGACCAATGGCAAGTATTTTACCGGGCAGCGGCACGGGCGCATGCAGCGTGACAGAGGACAGGGGCAATCCCGATTTTCCCGTTGTCGCCGCCTCGATAGCATCGTTATCAATTCCGGCTTCAAGCAGCGACGTCATATCCCCTTCAATGCCATTGCCCGCAAGTGGAACAATTTCATCATCGCGCACGATGCCGACTCTTCGCGTGGCATCGCCAGGCGTCGAATAAGTGGCCAGTTTCATGGTGTTTTTCTCCTCAGTGTTCGTTAAATATACGTCTAAATATTTGTTAGCAGGGTGCTGCGCATACCGGAAAAGACCGGTATCTATAAGCTTCCTGGGCGCTGTTCATTCCAACTCCAGCAAAGGTAGGTTGGCAATTCGCTCAGCTTCTTGCGACTCCAGACCTACCACCCGGAGAAACATTTCAACCATCTGGTCAATCGTTCTGTTCGGATCGGCTGAATCAAAGCTGGCCAGCAACCCATTCACGAAGCCACCCAACATATAACTTGAGGCTATGGTTAATTCCGGGACCTTGAACCGACCTGACAGTAAACCGCGACCAAAGTTCCGGGCACCAAACCGCCCGATCGCCTGTCGCATATCATCAACCGGCACACCTGAGTGCTGCAGAACCCAACGCCAAAGCGGGTCAGCCACAATAATCCTCGCCATGTATCGCGCTGAACTGGCGAGCACGATAGCAGGATCATCGACATCACTCACCCGCCGCTGAATGATTGCATCCCAACGCACGGCCTGCTGTTCAACAATCGGGATGAGCACTTCGTATTTCGATTTGAAATGGAGGTAGAAGGTACCATGACCAATATCCGCAGCATCGGTGATGTCCTGGATAGTAATTTCATCAATGGGCCGACTTCTCATCAGCGACTCAGCCTGCCTGATAATGCGGTCCCGTGTATCCCGGCGCTTGCGCTCAACGCGAGACAGGCTATCCGGCTCATCACTGGCGGCCGAAGTTCTTGCGTTTAATAGCTTGGGCATGGCGATCACTAGCTGCAGTTTTGACTGACTATAGTCAATAATGGTAACCACTTATTATGACTATAGTCAATATTTCTTCAGGCATTGATGTACTTTATGACCTAATCATCATCGGGCTTGGCCCGGTCGGCTGTGCCGCGACAATCCTGATGGCCGAGGCTGGATTGAAGGTCGCTGGGCTCGGATTGGCAGAGTCTCGGGTATGATGCCGACTGGCTCGTTGTCGACGTTACGATCAAGCCAGGACATACCCTGGGACTTGATACCCTGCAGGTATGTGATCCAGATCGTATTACAACCTACGTTTGTACAAAGGACCCTTACCGGCGTTGGGAATTCAAGATGTTGCCGGGCGAAACAGCCGAGGCGATGCTTGATAACGAGCTCATCATGTCCCTGATCGATGAGTGGACCCCGCGAGACACTTATGAAATTCGCCGAGCGGCCGTTTATCAGTTCCATGCCGCGACCGCTGACAAGTGGCGACAGGGAAAGATATTTATCGGCGGGGATGCCGCTCACCAGACCCCTCCTTTTCTTGGTCAGGGTATGAACGCTGGCATGCGAGATGTGATTAATTTCTCGTGGAAGCTACCGCTCGTGATTCAGGGGGTATGTGACCCGCAGCTCCTGGATAGTTATGAGGCTGAACGAAGCGCCCATGCCCATGATCTTGTCGAGTGGGCAGTGTCCGTTGGCAAACTAATGGATCACATGGCAGAAGTAGAGCGAGCCCAGCGGGATGGTCTGAAGCCGCCTGAAACGCCCGAAGCACTGCGATCGTCCGGCTATGGCCAGGGACGAACCCAACCGCCTATTCGGGACGGCATAGTCCTGTTGGAGCAAGTGAGTGATACAGGCTCCACCGGATATCTTTTTGCGCAACCGGAAGTAACCGATGTCGACGGTTCATTGCTTAAACTGGATGACATTTTAGGCAACGGGTTTGCGCTGGTCACACGTTCTAATGAAAAACTGGAAATATCTGAGCAAACCCGGGCAATTCTGAATCAACTCGATATAGGAGTAGTATCCCTTGAGGGCCTGTCGACGGTCCGCGGTCGATTTGATCGGCTGTTCGAGCAGTTTGAAAGCGCGATTGTTCGTCCAGACCGACTGGTGTTTGGGCATACCGATGAATCGAACAGCGTTGACGATCTGGTCGCGAAACTGGCGAAAAAATTGACATTAACAAACCATATTACGCACTAACGAAGAGGCTAAAGAGCCTGATATTAGGAGAAATGAGCTGATGAAACTTAGCTGGTCACACGTAGTACTGAACGTAAGAGACGAAAAGAAAATTCTGGACTTCTACACCGAAACGCTTGGGTTTAACGTCAGCGACAGCGGCCCAGTCACAAAAAATGGGCCTAACATTATTTTCATGAGCCAGAACAAGGATGAGCATCACCAACTCGCGATTGTTTCCGCGCGAAAGGACGAGGACACATCCACTTCACTGAACCACCTGGCTTTTCGTGTCGAGTCTTTCGACGATGTGAAAACGCTTCACAGCAAACTCGCGTCAGCCGGTGTCAACGTATTACCATTATCCCACGGCAACACCCTGTCTCTCTATTTCAGCGATCCTGAAGGCAACGGCCTGGAGGTCTTCTGGGATACGCCCTGGCATGTCGCTCAACCCGAAGGCATCCTCTGGGATACCAGCCTTAATCAGGCAGAGGCGCTGGCTTGGGTGGAAGAGACTTTCAGCAACAAGCCCGCCTTCAGCAAGCGCGAAGATGCGAATGGCGATTGGATTAACAGACCCTGAACCAGCTCTTCGATACCAGCGCTGACTGCATCTGGGCTTCCCAGGCCATAACCTCTATATTTGAACCATAGACTCGATGTTTAAACTATGGCCTCTATTTTTAAACCAAGCCTCAAGTTTAGGCAACGGTCCCGGTTTTTCACGAAATTCCGTTCCGCCTTTTCCGTTAATAAACCAACATGCACACCAATAATTTAGGTAGTGCTTACTGATACCTGAAGGCATGATTAAAACAAGGCCTGAAGAATCTCTCGCATCACGGGTGCAGCGCAAACAAGCCCACCACCCAATGACCCCCGGAGGCAAACGGAAATGGTTCGAGCAGAAATCATAGAACGCCAGAAAGAGATTTCGAAAACACCCGCCCTGGATCGCATCGCCGCAATGAAGGAATCACTAATAGCCGCAGGCGACGAAGCCCAGCAGCTTCGACATCTCCCGGCCTGGGCTTCGAAAGAGATGGCAGACCAAGGGCTCTACCGTTTTGCGCTACCGACCGAACTTGGTGGCGAGAACCTTCGAGCCCGCGAACAGATCGAAATCATTGAGGCCGTTTCCGCCATTGACGGATCGGTTGGTTGGTGCACCCAGATATCTTCTGAGATCAACGCCCTGGTGATCCGTCGTATGGACCCTGCCCTGGCTGACAAAATCTTCGACGACTGGGATGCTCTGGTGTGTTCTGGACACGGTCCCGCCAACGGCCCCACTCCCGGTCGAGGCGCCCAACAGGATGGCGACGGTTGGCGTTTGAACTACCAGGGTTCATTCGCTAGTGGCTGCCATAACGCGAACTGGAACTTCCTGATGGGAGCGATGACCGTCGACGAGACCACTGGCAAACCTGCGCAGGCATCCTATATGGTGCCCCTCGGCGACTTCGAGATTATCGATACCTGGGATACGGGAGGAATGCGCGGTTCCGGCAGCCACGATGTGCGGATGACTGATTGTTATGTTCCGCCCGAGCACCTTCTTCCTTTTCGGTCCCTGGCGCCCAGCGAGATCTGGGCAAACCCGACGTACAGAAACCCAACTCATGCTGTCTATAACAAAGCCGCGGTTGCGCTGGGTGTCTGCCGCGGGGCCATCGATACATTTATTGAACTGGCGCAAGAGAAAACACCATGGGGCTCTGTCTCGACGCTCAGGGACCAACCCCAGATTCAATACCGGATTGGTGAAGCCCAGGCAACACTGCTGGCCGCCCGGTCATTTGTGATGGAAACCCAGGATCGTCTGGAGGAGCATCTTGGGCCGCTCCCCGAAAATGGCGGACGACTGTCCCCGGAATGGGAATACTTCTGGCCGGCGTTGCTGGCTTGCGCACATGCTGCACAATCTACCAGGAAAGTTGTCGGCATGATCAATAACACAGCGGGCACAACGGGCAGCAGAATGGACAGCCCGCTCGAGCGTCAGCTACGAGATGCGCAACAAGCCGCTAACCATGCGCTCATCTCTTATCGACACTACGAGGAATTGGGAAAAACGTTCGTCGGACACGAGCAACCGGCCGGTTACATGGAACTCTCCCGGGCATGATGCACGGCCAAGCATTAAGAGTTGACGTTAACGTAAACGTTAGGCTACGATTCGCTCCCTATGAGCAGCCAATATTCCATACGCGAATTATCACAGGAATTCGATGTCACCACTCGAACCTTACGCTTCTATGAAGAGAAAGGTCTCCTCTCGCCCGCGCGATCTGGCCAGAACAGGACTTATTCAGCAACTGACAGGGCTCGACTGATACTGATCCTCCGCGGTAAAACATTGGGGCTGTCTCTCGAGCAAAGTACAGACCTGATTGCCATGTATGATCCGGCGTCTAACAATAAAAGACAGCTCGAAACCCTCATCGAAAAAATTCAATCACGAAGACATCAACTCGAAGCTCAGAAGCACGAACTCGAACGTATGATTGTTGACCTGGAGTCATGGGAAGAACGCACTAGCACCGCAATGGAAAATAAAGCGAAGTCAAAAAAGGTTAACTGATATTTCCACCCACAAAAATCATTGGGAAGAACTTTAATGAACACATCTTATGCCATGCTGGATCACGGACTGGGTGAAGATCTGGACATGTTGCGCGACCTGGTCTACAAATTCGCCCAGGCAGAAATCGCGCCGCGCGCCGCAGAGATAGATAAAAACAATGAGTTTCCCGCCGATCTCTGGCGAAAGATGGGTGATCTCGGCATTCTCGGTGTCACCGTTGCAGAAGAATTTGGAGGTAGCAATATGGGCTATCTGGGCCATGTTGTCGCAATGGAAGAAATCAGCCGTGCTTCAGCTTCGGTCGGCCTGTCCTACGGCGCGCACTCCAATCTCTGCGTTAACCAGATTCACAAAAACGGCTCTGCTGAACAAAAGACAAGGTATTTACCAAAGCTGTGTTCCGGCGAACATGTCGGCGCCCTTGCCATGTCGGAGCCAGGTGCGGGCTCTGATGTCGTCAGTATGAAACTCAAAGCCGAGAAAAAAGGCGACGTCTATGTTCTGAACGGCAACAAGATGTGGATCACCAACGGTCCTGACGCAGACACTTACGTCATTTACGCCAAGACCGACAGCAATGCCGGTTCGCGTGGTATGACTGCGTTCATTGTTGAGCGTGGCTTTGGCGGATTCACACAGGCACCAAAGCTCGACAAGCTTGGTATGCGAGGGTCCAATACCTGCGAACTGATATTTGAAGACTGCGAAGTCCCCGCAGTTAATATTCTCGGCCACGAAGGCGAGGGTGTGCGAGTGCTGATGTCGGGCCTCGATTTCGAGCGAACCGTTCTTTCAGGCGGCCCGGTCGGCATTATGCAGGCTTGTATGGATATCGTCGTACCTTATGTTCATGACCGAAAGCAGTTTGGCCAGGCAATCGGAGAATTCCAATTAATGCAGGGCAAGCTTGCAGACATGTACACCGTACTCAATGCCAGCCGAGCCTACCTGTATGCGGTTGCGCGTGCCTGCGATCGCGGCCTTGAAAGCCGAAAAGACGCAGCAGCTGTCATTCTTTATACCGCAGAGCAGGCCACGCAATGTGCACTGCAGGCCATCCAGGCGCTGGGCGGTAACGGCTACATCAATGACTACGATACAGGTCGCCTGCTTCGCGATGCCAAACTCTATGAGATTGGTGCAGGCACTTCGGAGATCCGGCGTATGTTGATTGGTCGCGAACTTTTCTCAGAGGCGGGCTAAACCATGAGCGCCATCAAGACAAAACTAAATTCTCGCTCGCAAGATTTTATTGAAAATACAGAACATATGCAGAGCCTGGTAACCGACCTGCAAGCCCAGGTGGAACGAATCAAACAAGGTGGCGGTGAACGCTACCAGCAACGGCACATCGCCCGAGGGAAACTGTTACCTCGCGACCGGGTTGACGCACTGATAGACCCTGGCTCACCCTTTCTGGAATTCTCACAACTCGCTGCGCACAACATGTACGGTAAAGATGATGTGCCAGCCGCCGGCATTATCACTGGCATTGGACGAGTGAGCGGCCAGGAGTGCGTCATTGTTGTTAATGACGCAACGGTTAAAGGTGGCACCTATTATCCCATCACCGTGAAAAAGCACCTTCGCGCACAGGACATCGCGCAGGAAAATAACTTGCCCTGCATCTACCTGGTGGATTCCGGCGGCGCCAACCTGCCGAACCAGGATGAAGTCTTTCCCGACAGACACCACTTTGGCCGAATCTTTTTCAACCAGGCCAACATGTCAGCACTGAACATCCCACAGCTAGCGGTGGTGATGGGCTCCTGTACAGCCGGTGGTGCCTATGTGCCAGCCATGGCAGACGAATCCATCATCGTAAAAAACCAGGGGACGATATTTCTTGCTGGCCCTCCCCTCGTCAAAATGGCGACGGGCGAGGAAGTAACTGCTGAGGAACTCGGCGGCGCAGATATCCATTCCAAACAATCCGGGGTCACTGATCACTACGCCAGAAACGATCATCATGCACTTCAACTCGCCAGAAATACTGTAGGCCGCCTGAATAGGGTAAAGCCCGTTTCGCTGGATGTGAAAGAAAGTGTAGAACCCTTGTACCCCGCCAGCGACCTCAACGGTATCGTGCCAAAGAACGTACGCCAACCTTACGACGTTCGCGAGATCATCGCCCGCGTCTTCGACGGCTCTGAATTCGACGAATTCAAAGCACTTTATGGCACAACTTTAGTCTGCGGCTTCGCCAGGCTGTACGGCTATCCTGTGGGCATCGTTGCTAACAACGGGGTGTTATTCAGTGAGTCCGCACAAAAAGGCGCGCACTTTATTGAGTTGTGCGCACAACGAAAAATACCGCTCATTTTCCTGCAAAATATTACCGGCTTCATGGTCGGTCAGCAGTATGAAGCCGGCGGCATCGCCAAACACGGCGCCAAGATGGTAACGGCTGTGGCTAGTGCCAAGGTACCCAAACTCACCCTCATCATCGGCAACTCCTACGGCGCCGGTAACTACGGGATGTGTGGTCGGTCCTATGACCCCAATTTCCTGTTCATGTGGCCCAATGCCCGCATTTCAGTCATGGGCGGTGAGCAGGCCGCTGGCGTCCTCGCCCAGGTAAGACGAACCCAGATTGAAAATGCCGGTGACGAATGGGCCATCGAGGATGAACAGGCTTTCAAACAACCGATCATCGATAACTTTGATGCTGAAGGGCATCCTTATTACGCCAGCGCACGACTTTGGGATGACGGCGTGATAGATCCAACGGACACAAGGCGCATACTGGGCCTCGCGCTCTCCGCCTCACTAAACAAACCAATCGCTGAAACCCGTTTCGGCGTCTTCAGGATGTAGCCAGAACATGTCTATTATTCGTACAGGAACCCACTAAATGTTTGGCAAAATTCTTATCGCGAACCGCGGCGAGATCGCCTGCCGGGTGATTCGAACCGCTAGAAAACTCGGCATACGAACGGTGGCTGTCTATTCAGACGCAGATTCAAATGCCCTGCATGTACAGATGGCCGATGAGGCGGTGCATATTGGCGGCTCTGCGCCAGCAGACTCCTATTTGTTAATGGAAAAGATTATTGAAGCTGCAAAACAAACACGCAGCGAAGCGATTCACCCCGGCTACGGTTTCCTGTCGGAAAACGCCCTATTCTGTCACCTCTGTGAAACCAACAATATTGTTTTCATCGGCCCACCGGAAGCGGCCATTAAGACCATGGGCTCCAAATCTGCCGCAAAAATAATGATGGAAAAGGCAGAAGTACCTTTGCTGCCTGGATATCACGGGGCAGACCAGAACCCTACCCTGCTCAAAAACGCAGCCGAAGAGATTGGCTACCCTGTGTTATTGAAAGCGGTATCAGGTGGCGGTGGAAAAGGCATGCGGCAAGTTCATAGCCCCGATGAGTTTGATGAAGCGCTTGCCGCCGCAAAGCGAGAAGCACTATCAGGCTTCGGCGACGATGACATGCTCGTAGAAAAGTATCTCGAACAGCCCCGACATGTTGAGGTTCAGGTCTTCTGCGACTCCCTGGGTAATGGCGTCTACCTGTTCGAGCGGGATTGCTCTGTACAACGTCGACATCAAAAGATTATTGAAGAAGCGCCGGCACCAAGGCTGCCTGACGGCGTTCGTGAACAAATGGGTGAAGCCGCGTTGCGTGCAGCCAAGTCTGTCAACTATGTCGGTGCAGGCACGGTCGAATTCCTGCTGGATTCAACCGGGCACTTTTATTTTATGGAGATGAACACCCGACTCCAGGTCGAGCATCCTGTTACCGAAATGATTACCGGTCAGGATCTGGTCGAATGGCAGCTAAAAGTAGCCAACGGCGAACCACTGCCGCTTGCACAATCTGAACTAACCATCACCGGTCACGCCTTCGAAGCAAGAATCTATGCGGAAGACCCTGACAACGAGTTTTTACCTGCCGCAGGCAAACTGACATGGCTGCAACAACCTGTTGAATCAGCCCACGTACGGATCGATACAGGTGTTATTCAGGATGACGAGGTCGGTGTCTTTTATGATCCGATGATCGCGAAACTGATTGTCTGGGGTGAAAACCGCGGGCTTGCCCTGCAGCGCCTCGCGCAAGCACTGGCGACCTATCGCATCATTGGCGTAACCACCAACATCGACTTTCTGCATCGCCTGGTCACCCATAAAGCATTTGTCGCAGAAGAACTGAGCACTGATTTTATTACAAAAAATGAAACCGCCCTCTTTGAAACCAGACAATTGCCCATCGAATCCCTGGCACCACTTGCGTGCCTTTACCTGACGTTGCGACGCCAGTCACAACCTGTACCAGCTTCTGACCAAACATCCCCCTGGCATGCCTGCGACAACTGGCGAACGAATGCAGCGGCCATCCATTTTGAGACAATTGTTGTTGGCAAAACAGACTATATTATCCGCACAGCAAAAAGCGGGCCGGACACTTTTGACATGCATTTCGAGAACACTTCCTGCACTGTCAGTGGCAGTCTCGAGGGGAATAACTTGATCGCTACCATTAACGGCCATCGACAGACTGCAGTCGTTGTTGAAGGGGTTACTACGATTTCTCTTTTTACCAGTAATGGCACCTTCGAGTTCACAACCAAGGTTACCGATCTGGGAGAAGAGGTAGACCAGGATGATGGCTCAGGTTTTAAGGCACCGATGAATGGCACGGTCGTCGATATTCTTGTAATGAAGGGTCAGACAGTCTGCGCAGGGGACACGCTAGTGATTATGGAAGCCATGAAAATGGAACACGCCATCAAAGCGCCAGTTGATGGGTTAATCAGCGAAATTTTCTACGGTAAAGGCGATCTCGTTGACGGCGGCGCAGATCTTCTTGCTTTTGAACCGCTTCCTTTGGCAAACAACCAAAACTGATGAATGCCATTTCTTTGCTTCGAGATCTGGCCGAACCAGTCTATCTAATGGTGCGGAGCCCGGCATCGTGATTCCCTTGTGGCGACCAAACGAAGAGCGAATTGCCAACAGCCAGATGACACATTTTCAACACTATGTTGAACAGCGGTTTAATCAAACCTTCCCGACTTACGATGCACTGCACCAATGGTCTGTCATCGAAATCGATGACTTCTGGGCCGCCATTTGGGATTTCTGCGACGTCAAGGCAACAACCCCCTACCACCGGGTGACGTCGAACCTGGACAAGTTTCCAGGCACTTCCTGGTTCAACGGCTGCGAATTGAATTTCGCGGAAAACATGATGCGTCACAACGACGACCAGGTCGCATTAGTCGGTTTACTGGAAAATGGTCAACGAAGCAGCTACACCTACGCAGCGCTCTATGATGAGGTAGAACGACTCGTATCTGCCATGCGGCATCACGGGATCACCAAAGGTGATCGTATCGCGGGCTTAATGCCAAATATCCCGGAAACAGTCATTGCCATGCTGGCTACCACTGCTATCGGCGCCATCTGGTCCTCCTGTTCACCGGATTTCGGCACCAACGGCGCCTGCGACCGGTTCGGCCAGATCTCACCGCGACTTTTGTTCACCACAGAGGCTTACGTTTACAACGGCAAGGTCAATGATTGCCTGGAAAAAGTCACATCTATCCAGAAAAGAATCGACAGCATAGAAAAGATTATTGTCCTTCCATTACTGAACCAGACTATGAATCTGACACAGATGGAAAAGGCCGAAAGCTACGGTGATTTTGTCCACAAAGACATCACACCTTTAACCTTTACACCCCTGCCTTTCGATCACCCGCTCTACATCATGTATTCCAGTGGCACCACGGGAGTTCCAAAATGCATTGTCCACGGTGCAGGCGGTACACTCATCCAACATCTGAAAGAACACAAACTGCATACCGATATCTCTCGTACAGATACGCTTTTCTACTTCACGACCTGCGGCTGGATGATGTGGAACTGGCTGGTGTCCGGTTTAAGTACGGGATGCACACTGGTGCTCTACGACGGTTCACCCTTCGCCAATGAGGGTAACGTACTACTGGATGCGATCGACGATGAGGGCATAACAGTGTTCGGTACAAGCGCCAGGTACATTGCAGGCCTTGAAAAGCAGGGATTAAAGCCGGCGAAGACTCATCAGCTGAGTTCAGTGAAGACGATTTTGTCAACAGGATCACCCTTAAGTGAAACCAGCTATGAATATATTTACCGTGACTTCAAGGCCGATGTTTGCCTGTCATCTATTTCCGGCGGGACCGACATCATCTCTTGCTTCATGTTGGGCAACCCTAACCTACCGGTGTACGCCGGCGAAATTCAATGCCGTGGGCTTGGCATGGCGGTAGAATTCTGGAATCAACACAACGAGCCGGTTACCGATGCGACCGGTGAACTGGTTTGCACCAGGCCCTTCCCATCAACACCTATTGGTTTCTGGCAGGATCCTGAAGATGAGCGATTCCTCAAAGCTTACTTCGCTGAACATCCCGGCATCTGGACACATGGTGATTACGGGGAACTGACCGAAAGTGGCGGCATTGTCATTCAGGGTCGCAGTGATGCTGTACTTAATCCTGCGGGAGTCCGAATCGGCACCGCAGAGATCTATCGGCAAGTTGAAACCATCTCTGAAGTTGTCGACAGCATCGCCATCGGGCAGGACTGGCAGGGTGATGAGCGAGTGGTTCTATTTGTCGTGTTAAAGGCAGGCATCAAACTGAATGATCGACTCATCGAGACCATCAAATTGACCATCCGGCAAAATACAACGCCTAGACATGTCCCGGCGAAAGTCATCCAGGTTGCAGACATTCCGCGTACCATCAGCGGCAAGATTGTCGAACTAGCGGTCAGAAAGGTCATCCATAATAAACCGGTAGAAAATACCGATGCACTGGCAAACCCTGAAACCCTAGACCTGTTCAAGAATTTGCCTGAACTCCAATCTTAGCCAAACATTAGAAAGACTGACTGAACCAACTATTCCTATATTTGATCAATCGACAATCTGCACGAGGATAATGAATTGACGATTCGCTACGGAATTATCGGCACCGGCATGATGGGCTGTGAACACATCCGCAACCTTGCCGCCATGGAAGGGGTAGACATTACCGCAATTGCGGACCCCAATGAAAAACCACGGGACTGGGGTCGTAACGCCTGCGGCGATCGCTTTGCACCTGAGGTGTATGAAGATTATCGGGATTTGCTTGCCCGTGACGATGTTGATGCGGTCGTCGTTGCATCACCAAACTACTCTCATATCGATGTGATGCGTGACATCTTTCAAACAGATAAGCATGTCATGCTCGAGAAGCCGATGTGTACGACTATCACTGACTCTAAGGAACTGGTGAAATCTGCAGATCAACATCCGGGGATCGTCTGGATTGGTCTTGAATATCGATACATGTCACCCATTACCGCGACGCTGCAGCATCTCGATGCCATTGGTGACATTCGTATGTGTGCAATTCGTGAGCACCGCTTTCCATTCCTGAAGAAGGTGGGCAATTGGAATCGTTTTAATCGCAATACAGGCGGCACGCTGGTTGAAAAATGCTGCCACTTTTTTGACCTAATGACCCAGGTTATACCCAGCGAACCTATCCGGGTTATCGCTTCAGGTGGGCAGGATGTGAATCACCTGGACGAGTTCTACAATGGCGAGACACCTGACATTATGGACAATGCCTATGTCATCGTGGAATTCGCCAACGGCGCAAGGGCATTGCTCGATCTGTGCATGTTCGCCGAAGGCAGCCGGCATGAACAGCATATCGCCGTGACCGGTGACATCGGTAAAATTGAAACGACTGTACCCGGCAATGAACTGATCATTAGCAACAGAGCAAGCAACGACTTTAAAACCATTCAAATCAAACCGGACCCCCGAATAAAAGAACAAGGCCTTCATCACGGCGCCAGTTACCTTGAGCATCTCGGTTTTATTGAGGCGATCAACAACGGCACGCCCCCTGCTGTTACTGTCAGGGACGGCCTGCTGTCTGTAGTGCTGGGGGTGGCAGCACAACAATCGATTGAATCCGGACAAGCGGTAAACCTGCGCGACCTACTGTGAAAGAACCAACCTGAACGAACAAGGACAGCAATGACATTTCAAACGATAAAAGACATACCTCACATGGGATTCGGTCTGCTCCACGATCTGATGAACTACGTGATCCAGCCACCGGCCAGCGTACTGGTAACCGTTGCTGGTAGCATTATCTTTGTATTCTTATTCTTATTCTGGTGTTTCAGCACAGACTCCTGGAAGCCAGAACTCACGCTGCGACTTTGGCATCGACGCACTACCATTTATTGGTATGATACCGGAAAGTTATTCTAGCGGAGAAAGCCCATGAGCTATGACCTCGTTATCAAGAACGGCACGGTAGTAGACGGATCAGGCAGTGCCAGGTATCGCGCCGACGTTGCGATTACAGACGGTAAGATCGCGAAGATTGGCCGCGTTAACGAAAAATCCAAACAAACCATTGATGCAGAAGGTCATGTGGTTTCGCCCGGCTTTGTCGACGGCCATACCCATATGGACGCCCAGATTTTCTGGGATCCCATCGGTTCCTGCTCCAGCTATCACGGTGTCACCAGCGTGGTGATGGGCAACTGCGGCTTTACCCTGGCGCCGTGTAAACAGGAGGATGCTGACCTGGTATTCCGTAACCTGGAACGCGCCGAAGATCTGTCCCGTGATGCGATGCTGGAAGGTATCGACTGGACCTGGGAAACCTTCCCTGAGTTTCTGGATACCGTCGACGATCTGCCAAAGGGTATCAACTATGCAGGCTATATTGGTCACTCTGCACTGCGTACCTACACGATGGGGGAACGGGCTTTCGAGGCAGAGGCCAACGAAGATGAAGTTAAACATATGCAAGCACTGGTAAAAGAAGCCATGCATGCGGGTGCGATTGGCTTTTCTACTTCACGCACCTTCAACCACACCACCGCTGACGATCGACCCGTCGCAAGTCGTCTCGCCAACTGGGAAGAAGTCCGTGCCATCGTCAACGCAGTTGGTGAAACAGGCAAAGGCATTTTCGAAATCGCGGGCGAGTCACCAGGTCGCAGCCCGGAACGTAATCGTGAATATCACGATCGTCTTAGGGATCTCGCCGTCGAATCCGGTGTAACACAAACCTGGGGCATGTTCAGTGTCAAGGCTGCCCCCGAAATCTGGAGACCCTATTTTGACCTGCTGGATGAAACCGCAGCCGCTGGCGGCAGAATGTTTGCCCAGGTGCATAGCCGCGGTCTGAACAACATCTTGTCTTTTGAAAGTGCGACACCTTATGACAATTGGGAGCTGTGGAGTGATATCCGCGCCCTACCCATGGATGAGCAAAAAGTACGTCTCGGGGATCCGGCAACAAAGGCAAAGCTCGTTGAAATCGCCAACCGCGAATATACGGGGCCGCGTATCGTTGGCGCAGAGATACGCCCACCGGATTGGGACTATGTGTTCCCGATGGACGATATGAGCTACGACAAACCGTCAATGGCGCAAATCGCAAAAGAAAAAGGGGTTGACCCTGTCGAGCTAATGATCGATATGGCACTCGAACGTGATTTGAAGATGTTCTTTCGCGCACCTATCGCCAATGAAAACCAGGATCATGTATTGGAGATGATCAAACATCCTCGCTCCGTCGTGACATTCTCTGATTCAGGGGCGCACGTATCCCAGATTATGGATAGCTCATTGCAAACGCACCTATTGAGCCACTGGGTCCGCGAGAAACAAGCCTTGACCCTGGAAGAAGCGGTTAAGCAAATCACTTATAACACCGCTACCTTATGGGGATTACATGATCGCGGTCTATTACGTGAAGGCATGGCTGCCGATGTCGTGGTTTTTGACCCTGAGACTATTGGGCCGAACATGCCGGAAGTGTTGAACGACCTACCCGCAGGCGCAATGCGTTTGAAACAGACCGCCAGCGGTATTTTGAATACCGTAGTGAATGGCGAAATTTTCCTAACGAATAATGAGCACAGTGGCGCCACCGCGGGTCAGTTATTGCGGAGCTAAACTCCTGCTAAATTACCCAGCAGGATCACCGGTATCACCAACTAGTCCGTCAAACGATACCGGATGTTCATATGCTTAAGCCCATGTACGAAGCTGGCCCTGACGCGCTCAGGATCCCCAACAAGTTCCATTTCGGCTATTCGCGGAATCAGCTGTTCGAAGAAAACCCGCATCTCCAGTCGTGCCAGGATCAGACCAAGGCACTGGTGGGGACCCGTGCCGAAGGCTAGATGCCTGTTCGGTTTTCTCTCTATATTGAACTCGAAGGGCTTATCGAAGATTTCTTCATCAAAACTGGCTGACGCATACATCAGCCCTACCGTATCGCCCTTTTTAATTGTCTTACCGCGCAGGTCATAATCCTGCTCCGCGGTTCTGGAAAATTGTACAACGGGCGTTGTCCAGCGAATCATTTCTTCAACTGCCAGTTTAACGGCGTTCTCGTCGTGGACGATTTCCTTAAAACGCTGCAGTTGTTCCGGGTGAGTCAGAAGCGCGTGGAGTCCACCGGTAATAGAATTTCGTGTCGTGTCGTGTCCAGCGGTAGCAACAATAGTGTAGTAGGAAATCAGCTCCTTGTATGGCAGGTACTCGCCATCAATTTTGCCATTGGCGATATAGCTCGCCAGGCTTTCATCCGGGTGCTCCCGAAATTTGTCCGTCAGGTCGCTAAAGTACTGGTAGATATCCTTGATCGTATCGAAGATCGACAGCGGGTCATCCGCTATACGCTGCATTTCGGGATCATCGCCCGCAAACAGTTCGTTAGTCAGTTTAAGGATGCGCCACTCGTCCTGTTGGGGTACACCTAGCAATTCCGTGATTAACCTAAGAGGCGCATAGATTGAAACGTCCTGAACAAAGTCACATTTCTGGCTACTGCCATCACCCATCATCTGATCCAGGATGTCTTTGGTAAGCTCCTCGAGCCGGTCACCGAGCGCCTTGATATTTGTCGGTTTGAACCAGGGCTGCACAAGCTCCCGGTAAGCCGTGTGGTCGGGCTGGTCCATTTGTACCAGTGAGCGAATTAACCCTTGTTCCGAAGACGTTGCAAGCACCTCGAGCAATCGTGGAGCGTCCTGCAGCTTTTCAAAAATTGCACTGATTATCTCTTCCTTCATTTCCGGGGCTGTTGCTTCACGCATCAGAATAGGTCGTGCCTCACTGGTAAATATGTTCGGCTGCTTTTCTATTTCAGTAATGTCCGCATGTTTAGTAACGACCCAGAAAGGCCGAAAACCCTCCGGCTCAACCATTCGAAGCGGATCGTTAGCACGAAGCCAGGCAAATGCATGCTGCGGATGGCCTACCTGCTCATAAACTTCAGGATCAATAACGTCCTTGTCCTGGAAAGTGTAGTCTTCAAGTACGGTCACTGTATTTCTTTCCTTTTATTTTCGAATAACGTTGATCCCTAGCATATTCGATTTTGGACTCGGAAATAAGCTCGGTTGAGCTATTATCGGTGGCCACTTCTCTCGCTATAGTCCGCTATCCATAAATTAAAACAGCGTAGCTTACGGTCACCCGGCGCCTTTCTGATTGCCTGCCTTGAAAACCATATTCAGAATCTCACTGGCAGCACTGAAAGGCGTTAACTGACCGGCAGCAACCTGCACCTCAAGCTCCGGGTAGGAGTGTCTCACTTCATCACTGGCCAGGATTCGCTGTTCGATTTCCATGGTGATCAGTGTTTTTAACCAGATGACGTTCTGAGTTTCCCGTCGTACCGTAAAGCTATCGTTGGTTTTAGCCACTTGTTCAAACTCAGTAATCATGTCCCAGACTTCCACCAGATTCGATCGCTCCAGGGCAGAACAGGTAAGAACTTTTGGCTTCCAGGCATCATTGGTCCGAAATATGTTGAATGCGCTCTGGAAGAACTGCTGCGTCTGCATCGCGAGCCCGATGCTATCGCCATCTGCCTTATTGATTACAACGCCATCAACCAGCTCCGTGATGCCCCGCTTTATTCCCTGAAGGTCATCGCCACTGTTAGGCACCATCAGCAACAGGAAGAAATCTACCATACCGTGGACTTCAACCTCGGATTGCCCAACGCCAACCGTTTCAATCAGGATGACGTCGTAACCTGACGCCTCGCAAAGCAAGATACATTCTCGGGTTCTTTGTGCGATGCCACCCATTACACCGGATGAGGGTGAAGGTCGGATAAACGCATTCTCGGACCGTGACAGGTCAGGCATCCTGGTTTTGTCGCCAAGGATGCTGCCGCCGGCAACCGGCGAACTGGGATCCACCGCGAGCACTGCGACTTTTTTGCCCTGATTGATTAGCTGTAATCCAAAGGACTCAATGAAGGTAGATTTGCCCACACCCGGGACACCGGAAATGCCAACGCGAAGGCTATTTCCACTGTGCGGCAGCGCTGATTCAATCAGTGATACTGCCGCCTCACGATCCCGCGCTCGCTTACTTTCAATCAACGTGATCGATTTAGCCAGGGCCCGGCGTGACCCACTTACCAGCCATTCAAGGTCTGGGATCACGGCCATCAGACGTTAGCTTCAATGACCCTCAGGACCTCGTCAGCTGCCTGAGGAATGGGCGTGCCGGGCCCAAAGATCCCTTTCACACCAACCTGTTCCAGATAGCCATAGTCCTGTTTAGGAATGACGCCACCGATGATCACAGCGATATCACTGGATTCTGCTTTTTGCAGTTCGTTAATCAATTGCGGAATCATGGTTTTGTGTCCAGCCGCCTGAGACGATACACCGATGACATGGACGTCGTTTTCAACCGCCTGACGGACAACTTCTTCCGGCGTTGAGAACATGGGAGACAGGTCTATATCAAAGCCTACATCGGCAAAAGCAGTGGCTATTACCTTGGCACCACGATCGTGACCGTCCTGGCCCATCTTGCAGACCAGCATTCGGGGACGCCGACCCTGCGCCTCTTCAAATTTATCGACCCGACCAATAATACCCTGCCAGGCTTCGTCGTCCTTGTAGAAACTGCCATAGACGCCTTGCGTTGTTTTGGCTTCAGCCGCATACCGACCGTATACCGACTCCAGAGCACTCGACACCTCGCCAACGGTAGCCCGGGCACGGACAGCCTCAATAGCAAGCGTCAGCAGATTGCCATCTCCATTTGCCGCGGCCTCACTTAATGCGTTAAGCCCAGCTTCAACTTTACCCGCATCACGTTCCTTTCGAATTTTGGCCAGGCGCTCCAGCTGAGACTTTCTGACAGCGGGGTTATCGATTTCCATAATATCGACGTCAGCCTGCTCCTCAGTCTGGTATTTATTAACGCCAACGATAACTTTTTCACCACGATCAATCAGCGCTTGTTTACGTGCGGCAGCTTCTTCAATACGTAATTTTGGCAAACCAGTTTCGATAGCCTTGGCCATACCCCCATGCTCTTCGATTTCCTTGATCAACCCCCATGCTTTGTCACCAATCGCTTTGGTCAAGGATTCCATCATGTAAGAGCCACCCCAGGGATCGATCACATCGGTGATGCCGGTTTCTTCCTGGATAACCAATTGGGTGTTTCGTGCAATACGAGCAGCGAATTCACTGGGCAGGGCAATTGCCTCATCCAGAGCATTGGTGTGCAGGGACTGCGTCCCGCCAAAAACCGCTGCCATCGCTTCAATCGTCGTACGGACTACGTTGTTATACGGGTCCTGTTCAGTCAGCGACCAGCCAGAGGTCTGCGAATGAGTTCGAAGCATTTTTGAGCGCTGGTTCTGCGGTTCAAACTCCTCCACTATTCGTGCCCATAGCATTCGGGCCGCCCGTAATTTGGCGATCTCCATGTAAAAATTCATGCCGATACACCAGAAAAATGACAGCCGCGGTGCAAAATCATCAATCTTGAGGCCCGCCTTTAAGGCAGTACGAATATATTCTTTGCCGTCGGCTAGTGTGTAGGCCATTTCAAGGGCGGAGTCCGCTCCAGCTTCCTGCATGTGATAACCGGAAATAGATATCGTATTAAAGCGTGGCATGTGTTCTGTGCAATGCGAAATGATGTCGCCAATGATTCGCAAGGACGGTTCAGGAGGATAGATATAGGTGTTACGAACCAGGAATTCCTTCAGGACATCGTTCTGTATGGTGCCGGCCATCTGCGCCTGTTCTACACCCTGCTCTTCCGCGGCAACAATGTATCCTGCCAGAATAGGCAATACAGCCCCGTTCATCGTCATGGATACTGAAATCTTGTCGAGAGGAATGCCATCGAACAGAATCTTCATATCCTCAACAGAGTCAATCGCCACACCCGCTTTGCCAACGTCATGGGTCACGCGTTCATGATCAGAGTCATAGCCCCGGTGTGTTGCCAGGTCAAAGGCAACCGAAATACCCTGTCCACCCTCAGCCAGCAGCTTGCGGTAGAAGGCGTTGGATTCTTCGGCTGTTGAAAACCCCGCATACTGACGAATCGTCCAGGGGCGACCTGCGTACATGGTTGCCTGGGGGCCTCGAATAAAGGGTTCAAGCCCAGGCATTGAATTAGTGTACTCAAGTGCTTCCAGGTCCTCCGCGGTATAAAGCGGTTTCAGTTCAATCCCTTCAGGCGTAATCCGATTAAGCGATTCAAGCGGTTTACCCTTCAGTTGTTTTTCTGCTTCAGCCTTCCAGCCATCAAGACTAAATGGCGGTGCAGAATATTTTCTGTCAGACATTAGTGACCCTCCGGGTATTCGTTCAATTCGATCAATACACCATCACAGGACTTGGGGTGAATAAATATGACGCGGGTATTGTGTGCACCAACTGAAGGCTCGTCGGACAGGAACCGGTATCCCTTGTCCTTCAGGTTAACGACATCTTCATCCAGGTTATCGGAACGGAAGCAGAGGTGGTGAATACCCGGGCCACGCTTTTCCAGGTGCTGGACCAGAGGACCCTGGCCATCAAGCGGGTGAACCAGCTCTATCGATGTGCCATCAATGGGAAAGAACGCTGTCGTTGTTTTCGCCGCTTCGACATTCTCTGTTCCCTCGAACGTCAGTCCGAAGTCACCGAGAAATCGGTCGATGGCTCGTTGAAGATCCGGAACTGCAATCGCTATATGATCCAACGCTACTATCATGGTGGTGCCTCGTTATTTAAATCCTGTGTATGAAAGAAAATCATCAGTCTGGCTCCGAATCTCTGCATCTTTTTCTTCCAGAGATTCGATGACCACTTCTTCATCTGGTGTCACTTTGAATATCGGCTGGCCCTTCTTGATGATCAAAGCATCCGTATCAAGCAAGACTTCATCAACCGTACCCGCAAAGGGAGCATGTACCTTGTTGAACATCTTCATCACTTCAGTGATAAACAATGGATCACCGACCTCGAAGTGCTGACCCGCCTCAACGAACGCAGGGCGATCTGGGGCCTCACGCGCATAGTACATGCCGCCCGTTGGTGCTGTTATTTCATTACCGGAAATTGCAGGCGGTGGCGACAATATCTTGAAGGCTGCCTCCTGGGTATCACGATCCTGCAATCGTTGTGGAATGACAACGCCCAGGCCGGCGGTAACTTTAAGGTTAAAGAAGCCTGTTCTCCTGCCGATGTAAGGCAGAACTGAAAGAATATCAAACCCAAGCTGGAACCCGTGATGCGCGGCCTGGATGTCTGCCAGCCGAGCCCCAAACACGTCTTTGCCTTTCTTGCCGTTAAGCGCTTTGCCCAGTGCCTGCCAGTCCGAGATCCCTGATTCTGCCTCCAGGCTGTCGTAAAATCCGAGTGCCTCCTGCAGAAGTTCATCGTCATGATCCCAAATGGCATACAAGGCAGGTATTCCACCCCGTGCATCCATGTTGAGATATCGATAAAGGTTTGCCAGTACCCGAACAGGGTTTGATAGCCATTCCACACCGTCTTTGCTGATCGCGAAGTGTTGCTGGTTAAGCGCCAGCCAACCTGAAAGGTAATGCGGTTCTGCAAACAATCGGTTGATCGCACGAGCCAGCAAACTCGCCTTACGTGTCATGATTTCTTTTACTGCCGACTGATAGGCGGCATCCGTGTTTTGTTCCAACTGGTACTTCTGGATTTCATTGTAAGCGTGCACAATGTCAATGTTGTCACTGAGCGCTTTCAACTGCCCGACGGCTGTCAAATATGGCAGTACGAAGTTGGTCGCCGGTCTGGCTTCGACATTGTTACCCATCAACCAGTTAACCAGGCCGTAAAGAAACTCAATGTTTGTGCTGAGGTTCTCGCCGCTGAGTCGGGTCTGCCTTAGAATTTCCGCCATCTGCGCATAGGATTCAGCTCTCCCCCCACCGGTACTTAGCAGGAGCGCAATGTTGGAATCATAGGCACCCGCCAGGTGGTATTTCATAAAGACATCTGTATCGGGGTTGTGCAGGCAGATGCCCTGGTCATCGCGAATTTCGCCTTCGATGGTATCTGACCATTGTGTGATAACACCACCGGCATGCGGTTTCAGTGCAGGATCGGTCGCATTCATTCTTGCTTCAAGTGAAGCTGGTTCGCGACGCTCACGGGCCGGTTTTGGCAGCCGTTTGCCATGGCGAGCCAGCAACACCATTAGCTCTACGATGGAATCGACCGTAAATGAATCATCGCTGTTATCCGGATTTGTAAACCGCAGGCTGTAGCACAGTTCACTGACCCTGTGTTCTACCTGTACCCGGGTGTTCATCTCCATGAAATAGTGACGATTACCATCGATAATACATTCGAAGGTGGAAACAGAATCAAGACCGACCGCACCGCCGAAGCGTGATGCTTCTTCTTCCATTTCCTTGAGCATTTTTAGATCAGTTTCGAGAGTTTTTCTCTCGGTCTTGTTATCCGTTCGTTCAATCGCTTCAGTCAACTCTTCTACAGTAACCGAGACCTCAAGCAGCTTCTGCTCATTCATCTGTACTGAGCAGTCTCGTCCACCGAGCGTGGTACACCAATCACCGTTGCCGATTACCTGTATCTCCAGGTGGCGGACGGTTTCAACATTGATCTCTGCAAGCACATTCTTGTTGTCGCCAACGCCTGTGGCTTTGACTTCAGAGAGAACCTCTCGCAGTAATGGCGCAACAGGTTTGACAGCCTGGCTCAGTTTTTTTGCAGCGCTGCCTTTATAGTGAACCGGCGCGTCAAGAATTCTTTGACCTTTACCGCCACCACCCCCGATAGCCTTGAGTCTTATTCTGTTGTCCGGGTTTTTTCTGAAAATTTTGCCGATTTCGGCCGCCAGGGTTTCCGCCAACTGGTCAACCGAGAAAAGATCGATGCCCTTGGTATAGGACGAATCCAGAACCAGTTCGGCTTTTTCATCGAGCGTACTGGCCGAGTTCATCGCCGATTTACTGATCTTAAGGCCGTGCTTTTTAATCACTGCCTGCAGTTGCTTCTCACCGGGATGCAGTCTTAACAACGTCAGGGTAGTAGCATTGTCGATCCCCGGTGTCACAGAAACATCAACTTCCAGCGCGGTACGCTTGGCAAGATCTTTTCTGCCGGCTGTCTCAACGGTGCCTGAACAGGGACCGATAAAGTTCAACCCAGCAGCTTCCATAGCAGAAACCATCGCTTCATCCTCTGCCATAAAGCCGTACCCGGCGAAGATACTGTTGTATCCATTGTCCCTTGCTATTTGAACAATCTGGGCGATACGTGCGTTACGTTCTTCTTTGGTCGCACCGGTGTAGTCCTGAACCCGATGCACCCTGGAGGGATTGATGTGTTTTCGCAATTCCGGTGACAGGGCATTGGCATAGGTGATGGAGTCTTTCTCTGACAGAAGGATTCCAAAGTCTTCTATGCCCATCTCCTCGAACACCGTCATGGTCTCTAAACGAATAGGACCTCGACAGATAATCAGTGGTCGCATGTCCGTGCAACTGAAGGACTGTTCCCAGGGGGAACCCGATGACTTGCGCCGAAGTTTATGGACCAGGGAGTTACGTAAATAGTATTGGTTAGACATGACGGTCCCCTAGTGAAATTCGCGCTGGATGCCAGCGAATGGTTTGGGTTCGTAGTGCCTCAAGTGGAACGCCATGTTGTCCGCCAACACCTGACGCAGGTCAGATGGCATCACAATCTGTGAAACCGAACCAAGGCTGAGTGCCTCCTTCGGGTTCATTAGCTCCTTCTCATAACGCTTGCCCAGTTTGGCTTCTTCTGCCGCCAGCCAGCTGGCAGCATTCGCCTTTGCGCCTGTTTCCAACCGGACACCTTTGATACCTTGCGCCTGAAGTGCCACCCTTTCCTTTTCTACTTTCTGTTTCAAACCTCCACGAAGACCGCGCAGTTCATCTTTGTAGACGAATTCAACGCCAGGCGGACCCATAACGGCAACCCGGGTAGTTGGCATTGCTATGACCAAGTCAGCGCCCGTCGGATAGTTGTTGTAAGAAGCGTAAGCGCCACCGATGGCATTGCGAATCAGGACCAGAAAGCGAGGCGTTCGCAGGTCAATAATCGAATCAAGCATGGCACGGCCAGCCTGGACAATACCGCGACTTTCCTGTTCCTTCCCCGGGAGGAAGCCCGTCGTATCTTCCATAAAGACGACGGGGATATTATAAAGGTTGCAGAACCGAATAAAACGCGCGTTCTTGTAGGCCGCATCAATATCAATCTGACCCGAGCCCACCGCTGAATTGTTAGCGACGAACCCAACGACATTGCCACCAAGTCGTCCGAAGCAGGTGATTGTGTTCCTGGCACGGTCTGGCTGAATTTCAAAATAGTCACCATGATCGCAAACCTGCTGAATGATAATGCTGACGTCGACGGGTGTGTTGAAACCAGTGGGCGAGTTGAATGCTTTTTTGAACAGCAGGTCGATGTCCCAGGTCTTTCGGTCGGTGGGATCAGATGTGGGCTGGAAAGGTGCCATTTCTGCGTTGCCACTTGGCAGATATCGAAGCAACTCCTTCGCGGTCTGCAGTGCTGTGACTTCATCTTCGACAGTGATGTCAGTAACACCGCTTTGAGAATGAACACTGGGTCCACCGAGCTCGTCGGCCGTGACGTCTTCACCAAGGACAGATTTTACAACACCAGGGCCAGTCAACCCGAAGAAGGTTTCTTTCGGCTGAATCAGGAAACTGCCCTGTCTGGGAAGATAGGAACCGCCACCAGCATTAAAACCAAACATACACATAATTGAAGGTACGACGCCGCTGATTTTCCTAAGGGCAGTAAAGGCTTCTGCATAGCCGTCAAGGCCACCGACGCCGGCAGGTACAAAGGCACCTGATGAATCGTTCATACCGATAAGCGGTATCTTGTGCTTACCTGCCAATTCGTAGAGGCGGGCAAGTTTTTTACCATTGGTGGCATCCATCGAACCAGCGCGGATGGTGAAGTCGTGCCCGTAAAGCGCAACGTCTCGACCTTCCACCTCAACGACCGCTGTAACCAATGACGCGCCATCAAGATTGGGGCCCCAATTCTGGAACTGTATTTTTGGTGGTTTTGAGGTCAGGACCTTGATCCTTTCCCACACCGTCATTCGATTTTTCAGGTGCTGCCGCTGTACATTTTTAAAACCCGCAGAGACAAAGGGTTTTTGCCTAATGTTATGGGCTTCCTCCAGGGTTTCTTCGTAGAGACCAGGCTGGTAGTCGATCTGACCCGGCGCCGAAAACTCCATCGGCTTGGACTCGGTAAACGGATTCTTAATGCTTGGGATCATCTTATTCTTGGGCATAGGCTAATTCAGTTCAGGGCCACGGAAATCGTGGCGATTATATAGATTTCTCAGTATCGCAGCCATAAGGCAGGACGATCATTACATTAGTCACCTTTATAGTGATAAAGACACCACACAGAGGTTTCGCCTGATATCATAGCGCGCAAATTTATTATCGATATGGAGTTAACCATGGATATCAACGGAAAAGTTGCCATCATTACAGGCGGCGCATCAGGACTGGGTTGGGCGACCGCCGAATTGCTGCACAGTAAAGGCGCGAAGATTGCTATCTTTGATATGAACGACGATCTTGGGCAACAAAGAGCCACAACGCTGGGTGATGGCGCCGTTTATTTCAACGTGAATGTTGCCGACGAAGCCTCTGTACAGGCTGGTATCACTGGCGTACAGGAGGCATTTGGGACCGTACATATCTGTTGTAACTACGCAGGTATCGGCACACCGGGCAGGACCGTTGGAAGAGACGGCCCACTGCCGCTCGACTGGTTCAAGCGAGTTATCGACGTTAACCTGGTTGGAACCTTTAATGTGATTCGGCTAGCTGCGGCGGTTATGATCAATAACGAACCCGTTACGGACGATGGCTGCCGGGGCGTGATTATTAATACCGCGTCTGTTGCAGCTTATGAAGGACAAATCGGACAGGCCGCCTACAGTGCATCCAAAGGTGGCGTGGTAGCCATGACCCTGCCGATTGCGCGGGATTTTGCCAGTATGGGTGTGCGGGTCAACACCATTGCACCGGGCCTGATCAACACACCAATGCTGCAGGGTTTACCCGAGCCGGCCAAAGAGTCACTGGCCAATACCGTTCTCTTCCCTAGACGCCTCGGTGAACCTCAGGAAATTGCCCGCGTTGCAGAAATGTTAATCGAGAATGACTATATGAATGGTGAGACCATTCGGATGGATGGCGGTATCAGGATGCAACCAAAGTAAGCAGCCTTTTAAGCTGCTTATCTCTAGCGGCGCCTGGGGTCCTGGTCAATGTCCCTTATACCGGGACATATTCAGGATAGACTGGCTCCCAGATCATTTCGTCCAGGGCCGCCTGAATCTCCAGTTCGGTCCTCATCGGCGCAACGCCCTCTTCCACTGCTCGAAGTGCCACCGCCAGGGCAACCTGGCGTGATACTTCACGCAGGCGCACGACCGACGGGTACAGTGATCCTGTTTCCAGCTCTTCGTCTTTAACCGATTTTGCCAGCGCGATCGCCGCTGCACTGACCATACCATCGGTCACCTGTGTCGAATCCGATGCCAGCGCACCCAGTCCCAGACCAGGGAAGATAAAGACGTTGTTTCCCTGACCAATGACATAACTTCGTCCATTGAGCTCTACCGGTTCATAGGGGCTGCCGGTAGCAACCAGAGCCTGGCCGTTAGACCATTTGAGCAGGTCGGCGGGTACCGCTTCTGACAAACTGGTTGGGTTGGAGAAAGGCAGAATAATCGGTCGCTCTGTATGAGTGAGCATCGACGCAACGATTTCCTGGTGAAACGCTCCTGGTGACCCAGACGAACCAATCAAGATCGTCGGCTTGTAGTTATCAACGACAAGCTCAAGGTTTGGGTCATTTACATCCAGACCGTACTTCTGTGCCAACTCTCTTGGCCAGGCAAGCTTCTGCTTATAGTGGCCATCTTCAAGTCGATCAGCAATAACCAGACCCTTACTATCCAGAACAGCAATGGACTCCTTAATTTCTTCGTCAGACAAACCAAGCTGGGAAAGCTCGTCCATAACTTGCAGCGCAATACCGTAGCCGGCTGCCCCGGCACCATGTATGACTATGCGCTGGCCCGCCAGCTTCTCACCCTTGACCCGCAGGCCCGAGAGCACACCAGCCAGCGCGACTGCGCCAGTCCCCTGGATGTCATCGTTAAAAGAAAGAAAACGATTTCGATACTCTTCCAGCAGGATGAGCGCATTATTATTACGAAAGTCCTCCCATTGAATCAGCGCTTTGGGGAAAACCTCGGCGACGGCTTCCACAAACTCTTCGCACAGTGCGAAGTATTCTTCGCCGGTCAAACGCGGGTGGCGCCAACCCAGGTACAAATCATCATTCAGGAGCTCTTCGTTATTCGTGCCGACATCCAGACAAATGGGCAGGGTCTCGGCGGGATGAATACCTGCACCAGCGGTATAAAGTGCCAGTTTGCCGACACTAATTGCCATACCCCCGGCACCCTGGTCACCGATACCAAGAATGGATTCGCTGTCCGTGATGACAATAAGTCTGATGTCGTCGAAGAAAGGACCGCGGCGTATAATATCCTTCATCTTTCCTTTGTGATCCGGTGTAATCCACAGGCCCCGGCCACCACGAAATTCGTGACTGAAGCGTTGCGTCGCCTGACCCACTGTCGGCGTATAGATGATCGGCATCAGCTCCTGCAGATTGGCGCAAAGCACAGAAAAGAATAGCTGCTCATTTCTGTTCTGCATCGTCACCAGGCTGGCATACTTATCCATCGGCTCTGTAATTCGACGGATAGCAGAGCCCGCGCGCTGTACCTGTTGCTCCAGCGTATTGCTCTCATGGGGTAACAATCCGGTGAGATGGAAGTCCTCACGTTCCTGTGCGCTAAAGGCCGTACCCTTGTTCAGTAACGGGTGCCGGATCAGATCACCCCCACGCAGTGGTACTTCCAGGAACAGTTTGCCACTGGCGTCTTTATGTCTCTTTAGGGGTCTCATTGAATTTCCAAAGCCAACTGAAGTGATTTGATGGCGCAATCCCCCCGGATCACCTAAACCACCCCAAAAATCGAAGCCGCATGTTACCATAGACTCCCGTATCTTTAAGAATACAAAGATCGTTTCGGGGTATCAAAAAACAACAGGTTTGTTCACGCCGCCAGAATTTTGTAACAGAAATTTTGTAACAAGAATCTTGTACCTATAATCTTGTTACAAGGGTCGACCCGCCATACTGCTCATCAACCAACCGGCGTGATGAGTCCCTGTGCCTGCAGGTCATTCAAAAACTTATCCAGATCCCCAACCAGGGTGTCTTCATTCGTGTCATATTCGTCCAGCATGGTCGCCACCACAGAGCGCATCGTTTCGCCATCATCGATGAGCTGCCAGATCCGGGTACCAACTTCGTCAAGCCCGAGATAGTTTTCACTGGCAAGGTCAAGCAATACACTTTCATCGTCGAGCACCTGGCAGATCACCTCGTCGGATATCGTGAATGTCTGGTTTAAATTCATATTCTCTATTTAGCGATATATATTGTCCGATTATAGCAAACCACGGCCCTGCACGAGCTATAATTTAATCTATGCGATCTGCTACCTTCTCATGTTTTACAGCGTCTTACCCTCCCTCACGACGACACCAGTATGGGTCTGTCCTTAATTGCCAAAGAGCCTGCAACCTGTGAGCGGCATTGCCGGGATTATCCATTTCGACGGCAAACCCGTGCCTCACGAAGAAATGATAATGATGACCAGCGCGATGCACTACCGCGGCAAGGACGGCACTACTCACTGGCCAGACGAGGCATCATGCGGCGCGGCTCTTAGCCATTGTCAGTTACATAGCACGCCCGAGTCATTGCTGGAACGGCAACCCGTCAGCAGCGAAGACGGGGCGCTTGTTATGGTCATGGACGGACGGGTTGATAACTGGGTAGAACTGCGCGAAAGGTTGTTGTCAAAAGGTCGGGTATTGCGCAATCGGTCAGATGCCGAACTCGTTTTGCACGCCTACAGGCTCTGGGGACGACAGTGCCTGGATAACATTGATGGTGACTTCGCGCTGGCTATCTGGCACACAGATAGCCGCCACCTGTTTTGTGCCCGTGACCCCATCGGTAATAAACCGTTTCATTTCCACTGGAGCGGCACCAGTCTGGTTTTTGCCTCAGACCTGCACGCTGTACTTGCCGTGCCCGGCGTACCGGAGATAGCCAATAAAGGTGTACTTGCGGAATACCTTGCGGACGAATGGATTTCACGAACCGAGACTCTCTGGCAGGGGGTTAACAGTCTTGATGCGGCACATTACATGGAAGTGGACGCTCAGGGCCCAAAAACCCGGCAATACTGGTCTCCTGATCTGTTTGCGACGCTCCACTATGCAAAAGACAGCGACTACATCGAGCACTATCGTGAGTTATTCACAGACATCGTCAGAAGACAGTCAAGGTCACAAAATCCCATTTCTATCGAGGTCAGCGGCGGGCTGGACTCTTCCGCCATATTTGCGATGGCAGCTCATCTTGACCATCACGATCAACTCGCTGCACCTGGTCTCACCGGTTATACGCTTAACTTTTCCGGTGATACCGATGCCGACGAGATCGACTACGCACGGGCGGTGGGTGCTCATCTGGACTTGCCTATCCAGGAAATTGAGCCGGCCTACCCGGACTTCTCCTCATATCTCAAACGTGCTGGCATTTATCGCGACCTCCCCGGGACCCCTAACACTGCAATGTTTGCCAATGAACTGGCGGCTGTGCAGTCGAGTGACAGTCGCGTCCTGCTGGATGGAAAAGGCGGTGACGAATGGCTGGGGGGGCGATACGGGGTGTACCAGGACGGCCTTGTCGAGAAAGACTGGACCGGCCTGTTCAATACTGTTGTCGATGATATCTCTAATGATAGCTTTGCAGGCGGTGTCGGGCGACTCCTACGCGATATCGGGGTCATGACTTTACCCCGTATAGCAGTGGAGCAGATCAACAAGATAATTGCTAATAAAGCGGAAATGCCAGGGACTCACCAGTGGCTGGTCCAACACCTACAGGATGAATTAAAACAGCGCATTGAAAATCAGCCAACGATCCCTGCGAAAAAAATACGCCTGCCCGGCCAACTGCGTGAAATTTCCCTGCTGCAGAATGCCTTTTTCCTCAAGAACCACCAGGTCAGGGAGCGATACGCCGCCACCTTCGGCATTGAGACCCGACGACCCTACTGGAATAAAGCAATGGTTCAGCTGTCCCTCATGTTACCAAAACGCCTGAAATATCGACAAGGATTGAACAAATATGTTCATCGTCAGGCATTGCAAGAATTGCTACCCGAAAAAGTACTCACAAGGACAACAAAAGCCGAATTTTCAGTCACCTTTGACTACTATACTAAAAATCTTCGGTCGGCACTGACAGGCGACATCCCGCCAAAACGCCACGCCTGGGTACACCAGTCTCTGGTAAACCAGTACTTCGACGTTTACGATCGTGGTTTAGAGCACGACGAGCCCCCTTGGGCTTTGTGGAATTTGTTGTTTTGTGATGTAATATTTACGAGCGAATCGTCAGATACGATGAATTGCAATCCGCCTCTTACGTAGGGAACAACACTAGCGATGAACACCACGGGGAGCCAGTCAGGCAAAGCAACAGAAAACACAGGAACAACTACCAATGGCAGAAAGGCTTACAAAAGCCCAACGCTGCAGCTGTTCGGCCGATTGAGTCACATCACCCACGGGTCAGGAAAGGGTAAGTCTGATGCGGACGGTAAGACTGCTGACAAAGATTAATAGTGGTCATCATGACGCGACCGCATCGCCGGTAGTTTTCAAAACGACAGTCTACGGCTCGCTTAATATCCAGCCGGCTGCCTTCATGGCGTCACTTACCGGTTGAAAAACATTGAAGCCTCATTTCGGCAACCCCCGATGCCAGACTGGCAGATTGACGTTGCCCGGGAACAACTGCCCACCACGGAACCTGCCTTTAACGAGTGGCCACAAAAATCCGGGGGATATCACCCCGAGTTCTATCGATTGGACGATTGTTTCCTGATTAGATTTTTGGGACTAGCAGACTTTTTCGTCAGCCAAAATGCTGACAAAATCAATACCAGACCGGCCCCGGGCATCGCACCCGAGCTGGTGGAAGAAGTCTATCAAAATCTGGTCTTGCCGCTTGCTTTAAGCCAGCAACGACAGCTTGTATTCCATGCGAGCGCTGTTGAAATCGATCAATGTTCTGTGGTTTTTATGGCTGATTCCGGTACTGGGAAGTCAACGCTCGCTGCAGACTTCGCCACCAATGGTTATCGCTTTCTGGCAGATGACTGCGTTTGGCTGAACAAACAACCTTCAGGCTTCCATGTCATGCCGGGGCATCCCTCACTGCGAATATGGGAGGACACTTTTGAAACATTGAAGCTGTCATTTTCAGACATCGGGGCAACAAAAAATTCAATTGGCAAATGGCAACTAGGCTCCTCGCAAGCCGACAGCCACTCTCAGTTTCACTGCGCAGTGGCTCGGCCACTCAAACATGTCTATTTCCTGGAGAAAAACCCTGCCGATGAGATTGAAATTAAGTCAGTCACTACACAAGAGGCTGTCGTAGGCTTGTTAAGCCACAGGTTTCTACTCGACGTCACCAACAAAGCAATCCTGTCTAACGACATAAAAAGTATTTCAGCACTGGCCAGCGCATCTGCCTGCTTCCGGCTCTGCGTTCCCAACAACTTTGATGCGCTCCCGGATATCCGCTCCCGGATTGTCGCGCATACCAACGGCAAGCCGCTCTGAGAACTATCCAATACTGAACCCTCCCGGACACTCTGCCTGTTCTGTGTTGTTTATTCTGACTGGCCGATATTCGACAACCCGGGCGTAGATGCTAGCGGGCAAGATCCCGACTGGCCGGCTGAAATGATCAAACCAGGGTAACCCTGTAAATTTCCGACTATTGTGAATATTTCGGCACGCAAAGTTGTGCGAGAATCCTCTCTATACCAACACCGAACGGACAAACTGAAATGACAATAACGCGAGTTAACCACACTGGTATCAGCGTCAGCGACATGGACAGGTCGCTGACTTTCTATAGGGACCTTCTTGAGCTTGACGTCATTTTTGACTCAGATGTTCCAGGAAACGAGCGCCTGAGTAGTGTTGTTGGCATGGCGAACGCCAGGGGCAGGGTTGTCTGGCTGCGCGCGGGCGATACGATGATTGAGCTCTGGCAATGGGACAATCCTGTTGGGCGAGCACTTGCGTCCGACTACAACCCCTCCGACAAGGGCGTCACGCACTTCGCATTACAAACCGACAACGTTGATGAACTGTATCGCAAAGTGACAGATGCCGGTTACCACGCCAACACAACGCCGCAGGACCTGGGTTTACATAAAACAACCTATATCAAAGGGCCAGATAGTGAAATTATTGAAATTCTTGAAGATAGAGCCACAGACGAGTGGCTGAGAGAGCTAACAGAGGCATCAATGGCCGCCCGTACAAAGGAGGCAGAATAAAGCACCAACCAGCATCAGCATTCCCGCTAACGATTATCGCGGGGAAAACGGCCCGCGAGCGGCTGGCAGCGGAGGGCTGGCAGCCTCATTTGTTTCAAGCGATGGTTGGCGCTTCAGGGGGAGCCAAACTATTGGGCCTGGGACATCTTGACCGGTTTCTTTTCGGCGACTTCCTACAACGCAGTCATCATCCGATGGAACTATACGGCTCATCGATTGGAAGCTGGCGACATGCGGCGCTGGCGTCGCCTGACCCAGCTCAGGCAATTGAGATTCTACAGGACCGTTACCTGAACCAAACGTGGGAAGAAAACGAAACACGCAGCCCGACAGAAGTGGTAGATGAATTGTGTGAATGGGTGATGGATGGTGTCCTTACTCCCGGGACAGCCGCACATATTTCTCAGCACACACGTTTCACCACACACATCGTCACTGCACGCGGACGCGGTCTGAACAACAGTAACAGTCGCGGTGCAGTTGCACTGGGCATGGCCTTCGCCGCAATCGCGAACAGCATCAATCGCACTTTCCTTGCACACGGTTTTCAACGTGCAGTGTTCAGCTCAGGCGCGAGCACAGCATTTCAGTTCAGGGATTTCGACACGGTTCACGTGCCTCTTTCCAGCACTAATTTACGTAGCGCATTGCTAGCCAGCGGCTCTATACCGTTCCTGATGTCCGGTCATCGTGATATTAATGGCGCTCCCAAGGGCCAATATTGGGATGGCGGCATCATCGACTATCACTTTGATTTTGACAATTACGCGGGCGATGGTTTGGTGTTGTACCCACACTTTACAGACTCCATTACAAAAGGCTGGTTTGACAAAGCAATGCGTTGGCGAAGAATTCACCCCGCAGTACTGGAGCGTTTGGTACTTGTCGCGCCTTCAACGTCATATATTGCCTCTTTGCCATATCAAAAGATTCCCGACCGAGGCGATTTTCAACGCTTCAAGCAAGACGAAAGATTGCAGTACTGGAACCAGACCATTGAGCGAAGCAAATTGTTAGCCGAAGCGTTTGATGAAACGCTGAGTGCCCCCAATCCACTCTCCCGTTTAGCAACCGGGAGATAAAACGCCGGGCAATACTGTTGTGCGAACTTTAGGAGTAACGCATGATGTCATTTGGTTATCAGATATTTTGGAGTCAACATTGGATACAGGAAAATTAGGCATTTGGTATTTCTTCGATGGGCTTAGTTCTTTTGAGGCAGCAAAGGCTGCACAACGAATAGAGTCGCTAGGTTTTGGAACCCTTTGGATTCCAGAGACGGTGGGCAAAAGCCCCGTGGTAATGGCATCCTGGCTGCTCGGGAACACACAGAAGCTGAATGTTGCCACCGGCATCATGAATATCTATCACCGCGAACCTGGCGTCACCATGGCAGCGCAAAAGTCGCTGGCAGAACAGTCCGATGGACGTTTTTTGCTGGGGCTTGGCGTCTCACACAAACCGCTGGTCGAGGGCGTGCGTGGCCTTAAATATGGTCCACCGGTCGCAACGATGCGAAGCTACCTGCAAGGTATGGCGGCGGCACCCTACTCAAGTATTGAGCCTGCAGAGCCCCCAGCCACTGTGATCGCGGCACTGGGCCCAAAGATGCTGGAACTTGCAGCCTCTGCCTGCCAAGGCGCGCACCCTTACTTTTCATCTCCTGAACATACAAGGTTTGCTCGCGAGATCATGGGACCAGATGCCATGTTGTGCGTCGAGCAGAAGGTGATTCTTGAAAGTGATCCTGACAAAGCTCGCGAACTGGCCCGACCCGTTGCAAAAATCTATCAGGGTTTGCCCAACTACAGGAATAACTGGCTTCGCATGGGGCTCACTGAAGATGACATCAATGATTTGAGTGATAAATTTATTGATACTACCTTTGCATGGGGTAACGCGAATGCGATCAAATCCCGTATCCAGGAACATATGGATGCGGGTGCCACCCACGTCTGCCTACAACCGGTAAATCCTAACGGCAATTTTGGCGAGCTGCATTGGGAATCACTAGAGGCCCTTACCGCTTAACCACCCGCACGCTGGGCAGAACCTGCTTTTCTACCGGCGTGCTGAGGTTACCGTTGGCCTGACTTCTGTTGCCGCTGCTGTGTTAAGTCTTTTTAATCAAACAGGGTCGCTAAACGCTTCTTCATGGAATCGGCGATATAGAGCGAAACGGCCTGAAGCGTGCTCGTCGGATTAACACCCGCGGAGGTCACAAAGACACTGCTATCGACCACGAACAGGTTTTTGACTTCGTGGCTTCGTCCCCATTCATTGACGACGGATCGCGTTGGATCCGTTCCCATCCTGGCGGTACCCATGGAATGGCCACTCGAGACGCCAGAACTGATGGTAGGACTGGTGGCAATTGCGCCCGCAGCGTTAAAGACTTCTTTCGCTCGCTCGCCAGCATGCTCAATCATCTTCTGGCTATTCTCACCCAATGTGTAAGATATTTTCACGGCAGGAATGCCGTTCGAATCCACTACCTCCGGGTCCAGCGTGACCGTATTGTGTTCTTCGGCAAGATCCTCGCCAACTGCACAAATACTTCCCGCTTTATCGAACAACTGATCGAATGCTGCATGATGTTCACTGCCCCAGGGCAGCATGCCCATCATCATCCCATTAAGTGCTGTGCCAGAAGGTCCACTGCCTCGCACGATTTCCATCGTGTAGCCACGTTTGAACTTCCTCAACGGATCGGTTTCATAGAATTCTTTGCTCCAGAGCGCGCAACCAATAGGACCCATGAACCCATCAATGCGGGAATCAAACTGACCCTGAACAACCGCCATTGCATGCAACATCAGATTCTTACCTACCAATCCGCTACCGTTGGTAATCCCATCAGGGAATGCCGTTGATACTGAGTTCAGTAGAAGCCGTGGTGTGCCCACACCGTTACAGGCGACGATGACAACTGCGGCTTTCTGCTCGTGTTCGATGCCGTTTACGTCGTAGTAAATGACACCTGTCGCCATTCCCTTTTTGTCCACGGTGATTTCACGCACTCTACATCGTGTTCGTAATTCAACTCCGGCTCGAATGGCATAGGGCCAGTATGTGATATCCGTACTCGCCTTTGCCCCCTGGGCACAACCGGAACTGCAGGGACCAAGATTCAGGCAACGATCACGACCATTATAAGGCTTAGTCGCAATTGCACTTTCTGACGGCCACCAATGCCATCCAAGCTCATTGAAACCGCCGGCAATTCTTTCACCAAGCTTGCCGAGGGGCACTGGAGGTAATTGTATTTCCTTGGGCGGGCAACCGGGATCACCCGCAAGACCGGCAACACCCATCATCCGATCATTTTCTGCGAAGTAGGGTTCCAGTGTTGCGTAATCAATCGGCCAGTCTTCACCCACACCGTCAAGGCTGCGAGTCCGAAAATCCGACGGATGAAAGCGCGGGAAGTGCGCCATATATAAAATAGTCCCGCCACCTACGCCATTAAAGTTCACGACCTTTACCGGAGATTCACCATCATCAATAGGGTAGTCAACATCGAGCTGACGATCATTGGGTCTAATCGCAAAATCCTGGCGGGTTTCATATCCAGGGCCAGCGGATGGGTAGTTAGCGGAGTTAACCCAGTCGCCCTGTTCCAGACACAGAATCCTCATGCGAGTGTCAGCAAGGCTCCAGGCGACAGCCGCCCCCGAAGCACCAGCGCCAATGATGAGTACATCAACCGGTTCATTGGACATCCCTACTCCCCCGATTCCAATATCCGATAGAAAGGTTCACGACCTCTGACCGGGTCCAGCAGCGACCAGTCGGTTTCCTCAACGTCGTAACCTCCCGGATACGGAGACGGTGCATTAACACCGAGCGATGTAAGAACGGCTGAATTAGCGTAGTAAGCCTGGATGACCTGTGATTCGAAGACCTGGAAAAAAGTAGCGTACGCTTGCCGATGCTGGTTTATTAGCGTCACCTGTTCACTGGCGGTAAGTTTTTCTAATGCGAGCGTCGCCAGAATAGCTAACGCGGGCTTCAATACAGCTTCATGGGTCGAAAGCCGGGAAAGGATGTCGTTGAACAGTTCAGGATCAGCGGCTGAGGGTCGACCCTTACCCGCCGGAATCATCAAATCACACAACCTGGTTAGCAGCGCCCTTTCGTCTTCGGTATAGGTGCTATCCGATGCCAGAATATCACTCAAAACTGAAACCTCTACATTTTAGCCTTTTAGCCTTTTAGCCTTTTAGCATGAATCGTACCAGATGAATCCGTTTATACTATCGGTTCAGTATTCTACCTGGAACCAGATTTGTACTACGACACAGAAGCCCGCAACAAAACATCAGCCGCACCCGGTTTACCTTTCAACCCATTTAAGGCGCTGATTGCACCTCGCCCTATCGGCTGGATTTCAACCCTGACCCCGGAAGGCAACGTCAACCTTGCACCCTATAGCTACTTCCAGGCGGTCGCAGATAATCCCGACATCGTGATCTTTAGCGCCACGCCCGGGCTGACAACGAAAGATGGTGCTGTTGGCTTTACCGATGAACGAAAGCATTCTGAAAGCAACGCCATCAGTTCGGGTGAGTTTGTTTGCAACCTGGTGACTGAAGAGCTGGCTGAAGTCATGAACATGACATCAGCCCATCTTCCCCGGGATATGGATGAAGCGGCGCACGCCGGCATCGAGATGATCCCATCAACCAGAGTAAAGCCACCGCGGGTGGCTGCATCGCCGGCCGCCATAGAGTGTGTAGTGGTCGATACTCATACCATTCGCCATCGTGGTGGTGATCACAGCTACCAAATGGTGTTTGGCGAGGTTGTTGGAATACACATTAACGATCAATTTATAACCGATGGACGGGTTGACACGACGGCGATGCGAATCCTGACTCGTATGGGGTACGACGAGTACGCTGTACTGACTGAATCGTTTCGCATGACCAGGCCAGACAACGACCCCATTCTGGATGGCAGGTTGAAGGTTTAGCTGCCCATTCTTAATATCGGTTTGATTACCTCACCACTCTTACTATCTGCAATTGCCTGGTTGATATCCGAGAAATCATAAAACTTTACGAACCTGTCGTAGGGTAACTTCCCCTGGGCATGCAGCGAGGCCAGGTACCGCACAAAAGTCTGCGGATTAGAATCACCCATAACGACACCTTTGATTCCTCTAGCGAAACCGACATGATCCATATCAAGTGGATGCATGGTTCCTGCAGGCGTCGCACCGGCTTGAAACGGCAGAAAAGCCAAACAGCACGTTGAATGATGTAAGGGTCCGTCGAACAGCTTCAGTCGAACAAATAGTGCGTTAAGTTTTCCAGATTCTGCTCACTCGCCTCTAGCCTCGCGATAGTTTGCAGGTGCACTTCATCGGGACCATCGTAAATTCTAAACGCGCGGGCTTTAGCAAAAGCGCGGGCAGCAGGTGTGTCATTTGTGACGCCCTTAGCGCCGTAAAGTTGCACAGCACGATCTGCGATCTGCTGATAAACACGGGCAACAGCAACCTTAATCATTGATATTTTCTTTCGAGCTTCTTTATTACCCACTGTATCGATGAGGTGCGCGGCTTGTTGAACTAACAACCGACATTGATCAAGTTCGATTCTGGATAAACTGATCGCCTCAGAGGTAGAGCTATACTCATCAAGACGCTTGCCGAAGGTCGTTCGCTCTGTTGACCTTTTCAGCATGAGTGAGATCAATACCTCGCATTCGCCTATTGCTCTCATGCAATGATGCAGCCGTGCAGGCCCCAGACGCGCCTGGCCCATTGCAAAACCCTCTCCCTCTTCGCCTAAAAGATAAGCCACCGGTACACGCACATTCGTAAAGGAAAGTTCTGGGTGACGGCTAGTGACGCTCTCATGCTCGAACACGGGTAGATTTCGGACGATCTTGATACCCTCCGCATGGCGAGGAATCAATATCAACGATTGCCGCTTGGATTTTTTTGCGTTCGCATCGGTAACACCAACAAGAATAATCAGCCGCGTATTATCATGAGAGGCATTCGAGGCAAACCATTTTCGGCCATTAATCACATATTCATCGCCATCACGAACGATCGTTGTTTCCAGATTCACAGGATCTGACGATGCCACACCTGGCTCGGTCATCGCAAAGGAAGAACCGAACTCGCCCTCAAGCAGGGGATTAAGCCAATCTTCGCGTTGCTGGGCCGTTGCAAAAAGTTGCAGTAGCTCCATGTTAGGCACATCTGGCGCATGGCAGTTGAACACTCTTGATGCCCATTCAAGCCGGCCTAACACTTCGGCCACGCCTGTGAATTCCAGATTACTCAGTTTTGTACCCGGCTCGCTGTCACCCAACCGTGGCAGCGCCATATTCCATAACCCCAGCGCTTTAGCTTCGGCGCGAAGCTGGCGCTCAATATCTGGAGTGCTTTGGCCGCTTCTCGCCTGATCTACCCAAAGTTTATTGTTGGGTAAAACGCGCGCATTAAAGAATGTCTCTACTTCATCCCTTACCTGGATTGCTTTGTTAGGTAGTTCAAACATTGGATAGCCCTGGCTAAGGTTTCAGTCGAAGTTTACCCCAGGGACTTACTTAAATTCAGGCAAAAAAACGGGCGCCTAAAGCGCCCGTTCTTAAGTACTACTTATCCAGGTACTACTGCCCCAGTGAGTAGGTCACCTCTAGACCATACAACCTTGGCGTGGTTGTTCCTGCAGAGTGACGATAGAACTCTCCTTCACCCTCTCTAACAACCTGGAGAACACCAATATCATCAAAAATGTTGTTCACAAAGCCCGAGACAATCCAGTTGCCGGCTGCAGACGTCCAGGTCGCTCGGATGTCCGTTCGGTCATATGAATCAGCTTTCTCTGCTTCGGATTCAAAAGGTGAGTAGTAAACCTCATCAATCCAGGAGTAAACACCAAATAACTCAAGGTTTGAACCGCCGGGCAGAGGCATTGCGTAACTGGCAAAAGCTGTGTACTTGAGTTCAGGAACCTGAAGGATCTTGTTACCCTTGATATTTTGGACCAACTTGTTTGCATCAGGGAAGAGTGATTTCGGCGTAGTAAACCCTGCTATATCTGCTATGAAAAAGTCTTCCGTGTACTCACTTGGTGTGTAACTGAAGTTACCGCCAATAGTCCATCGATCAGAAGCCAACCACAGCGCCTCTGCTTCGATACCCCAGATTTCAGCACCTGGTGCTGCCAATACCGACGTCGTTGTGCCTGGCGAGCCACCGACTACCAATGGCGGAGTAACTTCGGTTGCTACAGTATGAATGTTTTCATAATCATAGTAATAGAAAGAACCGTTTACCTGCAGGGAGTTATCCAGTAGCTGCAACTTGTAACCAAACTCGTATGCCAGCAGTTCCTCAGGATCGTAATCCGGTGTGGCACTGAAGAATACAAGGTTGTTGCCGCCAGAGCGGTAACCAGAGGTCGCCGACAGGTAAAGTAATGCGTTGTCAGTGACGTTCCAGTCCAGGTTGATTCGACCGGTTGTTTCGGTGTCTTTACGCTTAAATGCTCGATAAACGCTGAGGGCAACTGGAATTCCACCGTTGATGGCTTTCTCAGTTCCACGCCAACCACCGGGTGCGGTTGCATCTGGCACTACGCCGCCGTTAATCTGGTTGTAGCTGAATATGCTCAAACCGAATGCAGGCAGGAATGCTGGCGCAATCTCTGAGTAACGGAATAGGTTCTCTTGCGCAACGAATTTATCTGATGCGTAACGAATACCAACGGTTAAGGTAAAGGTATCATTGATGTCCCACACACCTTGAGTGTAAGCCGCGAACGCCTCTCTCTCCGATCGAGTGTGATACAACAAGTCACTACCGAGGCTGTTGATACCGTGCGCAACATCAAGATCAGGGTTGGTACCGTCATCACCACCCCAGACGCCGAGATGCAGGTTATTATTCTCATTTGGCGCCGGGTTTTTAGATGCATAGTTGACCTCACACTGAGCCTTACGCGTTGCAGGATCCTCACATAAAGTCCTCGCGGAGTGCAGCGTCGGCATCACACCGTTGACAGTAGAAGCAGGAACGCCGGCGGGATTGCCAGCCGAAATAATGCCTGGCAAAAGCGATACCACAAATGCGTCAACTGTAAATGGGAACCCCACAAGGCCGGTATTATCTTGGTAGGGATTAATGAATCTATCTTCACCCACTGAGGAATAGAAATCGCCGCGCTGATCAATCAGCGCATCGTAGAAAAAGATACCTGATGTAACAGAGAGGTTTTCGCTGATATCCCAGAACGCCTGAAGCTCATGGGAGTCATAGACTGCTTCGTGATTCACATAGAACTGGCGATCTATAAATTGACTGGCGGTATTATCGTCGTCCGTTGTCCGCTGGTAGGAAAGCTTGTTGTAGCCATAGATGTATTTGATTTCCAGATTTTCGGTCGCGTCCCAGGTCATGGCGAACTGCACACCCTGCTGGTTGAACTCTTCGCGATTCAGGCCATTGGTCGCGCCACAGACATCGTCACCACTAATACTACCGCTGAATACGCAATCGTTGTATCTTGCTGCGCTTTCCGGGCTGGTAACACCAAACCCGTCAAGCGATGCGGCAGCGTTTTGGAAGCCAGCAAACTCCGCAAGGTCAACGCCTAGCCGATTATGCTGTGCCTGCACGTTTACGCCCGTTCCGGGATCAATGAAATTAACAATTGGCTGTGATGTGTCATACCAGGAGTTTGAACCGAAATTAGCAGGATCCGTATTGGTTGTATCGATTGCTCGATAACCAGCTACAGCATTTGTGGTGTTCCTGAATCCTTGGCCATCCTCGTTCAGAACAACAAGACCGCCACCGTTGGCGCCGCCAAAGTCACGATCGATTTCCATTTTGTTAAATCGAACATCGAACGCCAGGGTGTCAGTGGGCGTGAATCGGAATTGCGCCGCCACGTTCGTGGTTCCAAGACCATCAAGATCACTACCATCCCCGATCTCTTCAATAACACCGTCCCGGTCACGAACACTAAAGTTTACTCGCGCAGACAGTTTGTCTTCGATGATTGAACCGTTAATCATGCCGTAATATTCAGCAGTGCCAAAATTGCCGACAATGCCTTTTACAGCATAGTCAAATTCTTGGGAAGGTTGCTTGTAGAGAATGTTGATCGCACCACCGACCGCATTACGGCCATACAGGGTGCCCTGTGGTCCACGCAGGACCTCAACTCGTTCTACGTCCCAAAAGGTAGCCGCCGTGGCTGTCAACAGGTCTTCTGAATAGACGCCGTTCATGTAGGTTGCTACACCGGGGTCGCCACCTAATGCTCTAAAGTTACGGCCAACACCACGAACGGTTGCGTCGTAAGGCTGAATGGTCGTTGCCGGCACAAAGTTCTGCAGGTCTTCCTGATTACGAATACCGAAATCATCAAGCATCTCGCCTGTGAAAGCTGTAATCGAAATTGAAGTATCCTGGATAGAAGCTTCACGTCGTTCAGCGGTTACAATCACTTCCTCGATTTGCCGACCCGATTCCTCGGCAAAAACTGACGAACTCATCACTGAGAGTGCGCCCATCACAGATACTGTTGTCAGGAGCGCAAGTCGCCCCCCAATTGGTAATTTAGTCATATTTCCCCCATGGCATTGGTTCACGCCCCCTTTTTAGGGTGGCTTAATGTGCAGGGGAAAATTCAAATCCTCAGAGGTCTAAGGTTTAATACGGCTTTCACAATCCTGCGTGGAGGATTAGATCACCTAACGAACTTAAAACATATACATATGCATTAATATTATAAGCATCCTTGTTTTTAAGCATTTGAGCTCTGGGATGGGATTTTCCGGCTCACCCGGCGACACCACTCATACCGCTTTCACTCACTCTTTGCAGAGGGAATGCATAGCAGAGAGATTGCAAAATTATAGCATATGGCACTTTTTTCAGGTCAAGAATCGACATTGCCGACAGGTTGAATACCCCGTACCCCGGAGCGGATCAGAGTCAGGGCTGTCGACCCTCGGCCAGGATTACTGCGCGAATCCGACTGTGCTCTGCACGTGAAAGATCGTAAAAACTCGCGGCGACTACAGTGACGCCGATCATTATCAGAACACCAGGTCCCATCGCCATGGCCAGGGTCCGCAGTGACTCGGGATTAATCGTCTCCACTGTTGCATTGCGTTGAATGCCTGCCAGATCTACTACAACCCCGGAGATCACAATACCAAATCCGCCAATCGCCTTCGCCGCGAATGATGAAGCAGCATAATAGATGCCTTCGCTTCTACTGCCGTGTTTCTCTTCATGCTGGTCGGTAATATCAGCGATCATCGAACCGATCATTACCGTCAGAACGCCAATACCCATGCTGCAAATAGCGTTGGACGTCATCACCAGATAAAACAATAAAGGGTCACCCGGTTTCGGGAAGAGCCCCAATAGACTCAGGATGATAGGCAAAGTATTCCAGAGGGCATACCAGATGAGCCCTCCCATCAGCAAAGTTTTCTTTTCCTGAAAGATGCGTCCCAACGGCGCTGCCAGCCCCGCACCCAGAAAACTGCCCAGGACAGAAGCTGGAAAACTAAGCCCTATCAGCTCCAGGCTGAATTGAAAGTAAAGAGTGCCCAGATAAATTGACAAGGCCGAAACCATACCCATGGTCATACCAAAAAGCACAGCGGTTAGCACCACGGCCTTAAACGAACGCAACCCGAAAGCCATACTTGCCTCACGCATCACCTGCTGCAAACTAAAGCGATGACCATTAGGGTTAGCCTGGGGCAAATACGGAATGTGGCTATGTGTTCCATACGCGGTCAAAAGAACACCGACGAAAATAACAACAGAGAACATTCCCGCGAATCTTGGATAGGCCGCTGGGTTTAATTGGCCATTCGGGTATTCAGGCGTCGCTCCGAAAAATATCTGCAAACCGATCAGAAATACCATCAAGGTACCAACAGACTGCAACAATGATCGAAGTGAAGACAACAATGTCCGCTCGTGGTAATCGGTAGAAAGTTCGGCTGTAAGCGAAGTATGTGGAATTGAATAGACTGACTGGGTCGTTCGAGTCAGTACTGAGAACACGACCAACCAGATAAAAACCTGTGTTTCGGTAAGTCCCGCAGGCGGCGAAAACAAAAAGTAGAAACAGATCGCAAAGGGCGCCGCGGCGGCATACATAAACGGATGCCGACGACCCCAACGATGGCGGATGCCATCCGACCACGAGCCAATGACTGGATCACTCACCGCATCGACCAACAGCGCGATAACAATCGCCAGACTGGCCAGAAACCCGGACAAACCCAATACCTGATTGTAGAAAAATAGCAGGAAAAACCCAAAAGACGTTGACTGCACGCCCTCAGGTATTTGTCCCACAGCGAACATAAGTCGCACTCGCCAGGTTAACGTTCCAGCCGCCGGTATAGTCACAGCTTTTCCCCTTACTTAGTTACAACTAGTCAGGCGAAAATAAAGAACTGCCCTGAGTCGTCCGATTTAAAGTGTTACTGCAAAAAAACTGATACTGATTTTACAAAAAACCATAGGATCAGCGACTACAGCAGCGGACCAAGACAATAACTCACAGTTCTCTGCAAATGCAAAATAATCAATGTTCGTTGTGGATCGAATCTTGTTAGCTAATAAACTGGAAGCCTAACTTTAAAATGTAGCTCGACTGCATTAGCAATTTTCAGCCTACAGGCCTCCGAAGATTTCCCCTATATATTTCCCCTATATATAGATTGCTGCAGGAAAATGCGGGAAAATATTTTCACGACAAGTGGAGGTACCAAACATTGCAGCTCAAGGGGTTTATCGGGTGTTTAAATCACGCTTTTTCTAACCCCAAAAAATTTGACCCACGGAAAAAAATGTGTGTATATTGATTTTACTCTGCCAGCAGTTGGTTCACGCTAATACAAATTAAGACACACAATCAGCAGGTACCGACCATTAACTCCAAAACCTGCGGCGTGCGGGTATTGTTGCTTTAGCCCCTTTACCTCACTTCACACGAAGCTACAAAGGCAAAAAAATGGCACAAATTGAACGTGAAATTCTTGAACGCACAGAACCCACCGAAAGAGCATTCAAGGCCCCCCCATTTATCCCGCGTGTTAAAAACGCTGACCTTGGCCTTGAGAAGCTTGATGGCGAACGATATTTCTCACCAGCTTTTATGAAGGCCGAGTGGGACAAAATCTGGACCAAAACCTGGCAACTCGCTGCTCGCATCGACGAATTTACAGAACCCGGCGCCTTCTACGTGCACGAGCTGGGTAAAGAATCTTTCATCTTTGTGATGGGTGATGATCAACAAATACGTGGCTTTTACAACGTCTGCCAACACCGGGGTAATCGCCTCTGCCAATCTGACCTTGGTGTCATGGACACGTTTACCTGCCCGTTTCATGGTTGGAAGTGGAACACTGACGGCACCCTAAAGCAGGTCGCCGACCCGCAATTTTTCCGTCAGTTCGATGCTGGTATTCCAACCGAGGACCTGGGTCTGACACCCGTGAAAGTGGAATTCTGGGGAGGCTGGGTCTGGTTCAACATGGATCACGACGCTTGCCCACTAAAGGAATACCTGGGTGAAGCTGGTGTACAACTCGAGACCTACGAGTTTGAAAAATTTCATCTGGTGAACTACCAGACGTTTGAATGGAATGGCAACTGGAAGCATGCATGGGATGCTTTTAACGAAAGCTATCATTTTGGTGAGCTGCATCCGGACATGATCGAATTCGGTGAAGGTCATGACATACCCATTGAGCTATTGGGCGTTCATTCACGCATGATCAATTTCAATCGGACCGTCAGCGAAATCGTCGACGATCAGGATACCATCACCCCTCTTCGGCAACGCATGATGCTGGGTGATCAAGAGGGGTGGCGAAAGAACGGAACTAAAGATTACTCCGGCGCCGCAAAAGACGTGCACCTCGAAGAAATTCGACGACGTCGGGCTATTGAAGATGAAACCTATCTACCCTTTGAAAAGATGAATGACGAACAACTCGTTCATCAGTATCACTATAGTTTCTTCCCCAGCGCGACCTTTACCCAAACGCCAGAGGCCGGCGCGGTATTCAGATACCGTCCTCATGCAACAGATCCAAACATCTGTTACTACGACTTTTTTATCATGCTGCATCTGCCACCAGGCACTCCGACACAAGAACGTCCCGAAAACAAGGTCCACCGACACATCGATGGCATCGATTACGCCGAGGCCTTTGGGGGTACCTTCGACCCCGTACTCGCTAACGTCCTGTCCCAGGATGGATCCAACATGACCACTATGCAGGATGGCGTTAAGTCTGATTCATTTAAGGGCATGAACTTATGTGATCAGGAAATTCGATTACGCCACTTCCACAAAATGATTGACGATTTTATTTCTGGCGCGACAACTACGCACAACCTTCCAGATGGAGAAGCCTATCTCGACAGACATTAAGCGATCATTGGTTGATGATAAGGCGCGCGGCAAGCACTTTGACGATCTACAAGCCAATGGCTTCTGTGTCGTCGAAAATGTACTGCCTACCGCTGAAGTGTCCGGCATACGGTTTATTACCCATCCGCCAATTCAGGCCTTTCGGGTGACGGTTGCGCAACCAAACCACCCGCTAAATCACAGACAAACGTTGACTTGCCACAGGTATCCCTGCATTAACGAACAACCAGTAATTCCACCTCAAACACCAGCGTCGTATTGCCGGGTATAGGCCCAACCCCATTGGCACCGTATCCTAGCTCCGGTGGGACAATCAGCCGCCATTTGTCGCCTTCTTTCATCATCTGTAGTGCTTCAGTCCAACCGGCAATGACACCGTTCACGGGAAGATCTATCGGCTCGCCACGGTCCACAGAACTATCGAATACTCTGCCGTCTTCAAATGTGCCATGGTAATGCGCACTGACCGTGTCAGTCGGCCCGGGTGTCGTACCCGAACCACTGGCCAATATTTCGTACTGCAATCCTGAATCTGTTGTTGTCACTTCACCCATCACAATCCCTTAAAAAAACCGAATACGCGATATGGTGGCACGTATAGACCCAAAAAAGAAATACCTGTATTTATTTGTCGTCGTCGCAGGCGTTGGCTAATAAGCCTCTCGAATTCCGTTGCGGTACTGACAATTTACAGGCGTTCTCTCCCGGGCCGCTACATCCACCTCTAAAAAAGAATCTACAAATATGGCTACAAAACAGCAGGATTAATCACGCTACCATTATCAACGCGCAGTTCCGCACCATTGACGAACTTAGCCTCATCTGAAGCAAGAAACAGCACGGCATAACCTACGTCCATCGGCTCATCAAGACCCGGATCTGGTATTTGTTGTTCTGGCGGTCCTGGAGCGAGTCGTTCAACACCACGCGCTTCAGTGCCATCACAATCAGCATCTAATCCTCTACAAACCCCGGCCAGGTCGCCATGTAGTCGATGAATTTTACAGACAAGCCTTCGTGCGCTAGATAGTCCCTCGTGACGGGCAGGGGCACGGGTATAAAGCCGACATCTGCGGCGTACCGCTTGGGGAAGTCATGCTGCAGAATTGCCGCTCGACCGAGCATGATCCAGTCAATTTCATGATTCATTGCCTGATCAGCTAACTGCGGTGTTCCGATCTTACCGGCGACACCCAGCTTTACCTGGGCCCGCTCAAGACCAGCGAACAATTCCAGCAGTGAGCTGCCTGCAAACGCTTCATCTACCGGTTCTTTAAATACATCCCACAATGACATGTCAAGGAAGTCCAGACGGTCATCGTTCAGACAGAGCGTCGCTATTTCAACCGCTTCCTGAGTATCGATACCAAACCTCTCGGGGGACAGCCTTACCCCTAGCTGAAAATCGGGACGACAATTGTGACGAACACCATCAATGATTTCTTCCAGGAGGCGATATCGATTCTGCAATGACCCGCCGTACTCATCCTCCCGACGATTGGTTTCTTCGCTGAAGAACTGACAAAGGAGGTAGCCATGGGCGCCATGTAATTCAACACCATCGAAGCCGGCCTGGTCACACCGCACTGCAGCAGCAATGAAATCATCCCGCAGCTGATGTACTTCATCAGTGGATAATGCACGAGCCCCGGTTTCTTCATCATCGGAGGCACTCACAGGTGCTTGTCCGATGATATCTTCTGGCGATCGCATGCCCGCATGGTGCAACTGCGCATTCGCCAGGCTACCTTGTGACTTGATGGCCTCTGCCAATCGGCTCAGGCCTTCAATATGCTGGTCGCCGAAAGCACCGAGTTGGCCGGGGAACCCCTTGCCTGTTTCCTGCACATGGGCAGCGCAAGTCATGGTCAAGCCAAAGCCACCTTCTGCCCGCTTCGTTAACCAGCGAAACTCTTCATCCGACAGGATACCGTCCTCGTGGCTCTGCCAGTTCGTCAGGGGTGCCAGCATGAAACGGTTTTTCATCGGGCGGCCGCGTTGAAACTCCAGGGGCGTCAGTAACTTACTCATTTACAGGTTTCTTTGAAAAAAGAAAAGAATTATGCCTGTCGGAAGACTTGATACGTACGACGTTGACGCGCAGCATCTGCAGGTATCAATACAATTTATGTCATAGCCGGATATCGGGGATATCGCCTTACCAGGCTCACCCTTTACTTTTACCTCATTTTTTTATGTTTCGAATATACCGAGCGATATGCTGCGGCAACTAGGCTCTAGAGGCCAGCCAAATCACGTGCCGCGATCCTTTCCCCTTATGCGCACGAACGTGCTGTTCGTTAACCCGGAAGCCGGCCTTCTTTAATAGGGCCGTAAATCGAGGTGCAGATGTCGCGGCCCAAACGGCGAGCACTCCTGATTTACGAAGCGCTTGGTAAGCCGTCTCTAGTCCCTGAAGTGAATAAAGGTCGTCGTTTTCAGGGTGAGTTAACCCTTCAGGTCCATTATCAACATCCAAGAGTATTGCATCGTATTCACCCGAAGCACGATTGATCAGGTCAGCCACGTCTGCGATGGTAACCTGCACCCGTTTGTCGAGGAGAGGTTCTCCCGCGCATACACCAAGAATCTCGCGGTTCCATTTCAAAACAGCCGGAACGAGTTCTGCTACCTCGATCGTCGCGTCTGTCGGTAAGCTATCCAAAGCGGCTGCCAGTGTGAATCCCATACCTAAACCGCCAATAAGTACCCTGGCCGATTCCGCAGTCCTACAATGAGCACAGGCTAATTCGCCTAAAGCGTCTTCCGACCCGTGTGTACGAGAGTTCATCAGATCACCCTGCGACCCAGAAATCCGGATGGAAAATTCATTGGCGCGTCTAAGCAGACGCAACTGACCGCCATTACGCGGAATATCAGCCGTGTCCAATAATTCCCATCTATTCACTGGTCATCCTCTGTTTAGGTCAATTAGTTGGGGCCATTTAGTTGGGGCCAATTAGTTGGTGTCGATTAGCAGGCTTCGTAGAGGATCTTTGTGCTCATGGTTCGGAATCGCATATCGACCCCCAGGATGGCAGTGTTGCGCTAATCGCCTTCAAAATCCATTTCCGGGTAAACGGGCAACTTCCATTTAACAACTTCCCGGCACCAGGACCACAATGCTGACAACATAACATTCCCCAACAACAATATTATTCTCGTTTTCATATTTTTTTTCGAAGGCATTTTTCCTGACCAACTCTTTGCTGTCGTTCTTTACCCGAGTTATGTCGGCCTCGCTGCGCCAAGTGTATCCCGGATTAAAACCCCTAAGCTTTTCGGCAGCCCAATCACCCAATCACCCAATCACCCAATCATCGATCCAATTCGTTACACTGATAATCCAGCCCAGAAAAGAGCAACACAATGCAGACTCCAGAATCATTCTCTCCCGGTGAAGTAGCAATTGGGGACCGTGGCCAATTGGCGCACCCTGACGCCATCGCGCATAGCAAGCGCCTGGTCAGAAAACTTTACAAGGTTGGCGATAAAGCATGGTCACTCGTTGGCAACGGCCTCTCAAACCAGTCTTTTGTAGAGGGACCGGAAGGGCTTATTGTCATCGACACCGGCGAATGTATCGAAGAAATGTCAGCGGCGCTGGAAGAGATAAGAAAGGAAACCGATGCGCCCCTGGCGGCATGCATCTATACCCACTTTCACTACGTTGGCGGTACAGAAGCGCTCCTGGCCGAAAATCCCGACCTCCCAATATGGGGGCATAGTGGTATTCAGGCTAACCTAAAGCGTTTCGGTGGAGAGGTTGCACCAAGAGTGACAAGAGGACTGGTGCATCAGTTTGCCATCATGATGCCGAATGAAGGACCTGATGGTGTGGTAAATGTCGGGCTGGGTAATTTCTTTCGGAACCCGGCGCATGCGCCCTTTACCGGTGGCCACATTCCGGCCCAGCATACTTTCGACAAGCCAACAAAAGCATCAATCGCCGGGCTGGATGTTGAATTTTATCCGGCGCCTTCTGACGCAACAGATTCTGTGACCATCTGGTTTCCGGCATTGAAGCTCGCCGTCAACAATCTGCTCTGGCCAACGCTTTTCAACGTGTTCGCGATTCGCGGCGAGGAATACCGTGACCCCAGAATACTACTGAAAGGCTTAGATGAACTTGCCGGACTTGGCGCCGACGACCTGATTGGCGCTCACGGTTCGCCGTTATCAGGTACAGCAAACATCGCGGAACGCAGCCGCGATTACCGCGATTCAATACAGTTCATGTGGGACCAGACCGTGCGCTGCGCCAACCTGGGCCTGACGCTCAATGAGACTATTGCCGCTATTCGCCTGCCGGCATATTTCAAAAAACACTACACTACCCAACAATTTTATGGCGTCGTAGAACATCACATTCGCCAGATCTACACTGGCCTGTTTGGATGGTTTGATGAAGACGAAGCGAACCTGTTTCCCACACCGGCACCCCAGCGTGCGCAGAAGCTTATCAACGGGTTTGGCGGTATTAGCAAGGTACGTGACGAAGTAGATGAGGCACTTGCGGCGAAGGATTTCCGCTGGGCAATAGAAGTATCATCCTGGTTGGTAAGATCCGACGTCAACGAGACCGGCAGAGCAGACGCCGGAGAGAGCGAAGACCGCGTACGACTTGCCCAGGCATTGCGTGGCGTTGCCCAGTCAACAACATCCGCCAATATCAGAAACTGGTGCATAACACGTGCTCTGGAATTAGATGGCACGATCAGCCTGGAGCGCTTTCGTGTTCATCGATTTCACAAACGGGAAGTATTAAATCGCCCTGCCAGCGAATCCCTCGCGCTATTGCGCGTTCTGCTCGTGCCGGAAAGGGCGAATGAAGTGGAAGATGACATCATGGTGACTTTCTCTGACGGCAGCAGTGCCGGCCTCGCCCTTCGCCACTGTGTTGCTGTGCCTTCAAGCGGGGAGAATGCCACTTTGTCGATGACGATCAGCCACGAACACTGGGCTGAAATACTCGGAGGGAAAATGACCTTGAGCAAAGCTCTGGCCGAAGGTTTAATAAAGACAGATGATGAAAATCGTATCATCAGGTATTTCGCCTGTTTTGATCTCAATACACTGAATAGCTAATAAATCGATGAGCGATATACCCAAACCAGTGTTGCCCGCCACAATTCATTGCTCAACCTGTCAGGCAGCATGTTGCCGAATGCAGGTCATGATCCTCGATGACACCGGCATGCCAGAACGCTTTATTGAAACGGACGGCAGCGGTGTTCAATCTATGCGAAGGCTAGACGACGGATGGTGTGAAGCATTGAACCGCAACACTTTTCTGTGCGATCAATATCTCGTTCGACCCACCATCTGCCGTCAATTCAAAATGGGGGGTGCCGATTGTCAGAGCACGAGGATCGACGTTACTGCCCCGTGGATAGGAACCGAACATTAAGTCAGCCTTAATGCTTCGCCGTGCAACCGTAGGGGCAAATTAGGGTCAGAGATGACTAGAGGCCAAGCCCCCATTTGGGCCCATCGGTGTAGATACATACTCCTTATGACTGTCTTGTCATACAAAAGAACACCTTTCATAATAACGCCACTGCTGGTTCTTCTAATGTTTACGGATTCTCTATGAGTGACTTAAATACATTCCGTCAGGAAACACGCGCCTGGCTGAACGAAAACTGCCCTGCATCATGTCAGGGTGACGACAATATTCTCCCTGACATATTGTGGGGTGGCAGACGTCAAAAAATAGCCGAGCCTGACGTCCAACGCTGGATGGATCGCCTTGTTGCGCAAGGCTGGACAATCCCGGCCTGGCCGAAAGAATATGGCGGTGGTGGTCTTTCTGATGATGAGAGCAAAGTACTGGCTGAAGAGATGAGCGCTATCGGCACCCACTCGCCGCTCTACTCATTTGGCATTAGCATGCTTGGGCCTGCACTCCTGGAATACGCGACCGAAGAACAAAAACGCGAACACTTACCCAGGATCGCCAGCGGTGAAATTCGCTGGTGCCAGGGATACAGCGAACCGGGTTCTGGATCAGACCTTGCAAGCTTGCAATGCAAAGCAGTTAAAGACGGTGATGATTATGTCGTCACGGGTCAAAAGGTCTGGACCTCCACTGCTGATGTATCTGACTGGATTTTTTGTTTGGTACGAACAGACTCAGATGCACCGAAGCACGAAGGCATCAGCTTTTTGCTAATCGACATGGAATCTGAGGGCGTCTCGGCACGTCCTATCGTATTGTTATCGGGCGCATCGCCTTTTTGTGAAACGTTTTTTGATAGTGTTCGCGTACCTATCGCCAACAGAGTGCACGAGGAAAATAAAGGCTGGTCCGTCGCCAAGGCGTTACTGCTCCACGAACGAACCATGTTGGCAGGCGGCCCTGGTCGAGCCTCGACGGGTGACCAAAAACGCACATTGCTGCAAGTTGCACGCGATTCAATGAACGCTCCTACCGGTCCATTGCCGGACAAAGCTGTTCGAGCCGAGATTGCGCAAACCGAAATGGATCAGATGTGCTACGCCGCGACCTTACAAAAGGTCCAGGATGCCGCCAAAGCCGGAAAAGGCATGGGCCCGGAAGGCTCCATGTTTAAGCTCTACCTTAGCGAGTTGGGACAACGCAGCGCAGATCTTCGGCAACGACTTAATGGCGCTGATGGCTTGATCTGGGATGGCGATGAATTCCATCCGGAAGCCAAAGAATCAACCCGCGAATGGCTGTACTCGCGCGCCTCGACAATTCTGGGCGGCACTTCTGAAATTCAGCTCAACATTATTACCAAGCGTGTGCTTGGATTGCCGGAATAGCCACATGACACTAATACTCAACGAAGAACAAGAATTACTCAGAGATAGCGCCAAAAGTTTCGTCGATGATCAATGGCAATTAAACCAGCTCCGAGCGAACCGCGCGTCGCCAAAGTCCGGCACCATCGATGCCAAACTATGGCAGCAAATGGTAGAACTCGGCTGGGCTGCGATTCCTTTTCCTGAAGAATTTGGTGGGCTCGGCCTGGGATACGCCGAACTCGGCATCGTGATGGAAGAAGCCGGGCGCAAACTCCTGATATCACCACTGCTCTCATCGGTCGTACTCAGTGGCAGTGCCATCGAACTCGCCGGTAACAATGATCAGAAAACTGAGCACCTGGCAAAGATCTGTGACGGCAGCGGCCTGTACGCCATGGCGTACCAGGAAACTTCACGACACGACCCTGAAAACGTGCACGCAGCGCTCACGAAAAGCGACGGTGGCTATCAATTAAGCGGCCACAAACAATTGGTTATCAATGGTGGCTCTGCTAATCATCTAGTGGTCGTCTGCAGATCATCGGGTGATGCCGGTGACCGGGATGGTCTATCCCTGGTGCTGGTTAACAGTTCTGCAGTGGGGGTGTCTATCGCCAACAATCTGCTGCTGGACAGCACACCTTCCGCTAACATTACATTTCGGGACGTACCCATTTCACCTGAAGATATCCTCGGCAAAATTGGCAATGCCGCTGAGGTACTGGATGAAGTTTACGCGCGCGCCGCGATCGCTTTGTCTGCCGATATGCTCGGGGGTATTCAATCTGCCTTTGATATGACACTTGAGTATCTGAAAGTCAGAGAACAGTTCGGCGCGAAAATCGGCACCTTTCAAGGTCTAAAACATCGCGCAGGACGCTGGTTCTGTGAAGTTGAACTCAGCCGCGCAATCGTGCTCAAAGCGCTCCGGAGTATTGATAGTGGCAGTAGCAATCTTGCGCGAGTCTCTAACGCCTGCAAGGCTCGCTGCACCGCCACTTACCAGCTATCCGGTAAAGAAGGCATACAGATGCATGGTGGCATTGGGGTGACAGACGAACACGACATCGGTCTGTACTTCAAACGGGCGCGTGTGACAGAGATTCTGCTAGGCGATACGAGCTTTCACACTGATCAGTTTGCGACCGCCAGTAGTTACTGAGCGCGTTAACCAGAGGCCGAAAGGCCTCTGCACAGGGCATCCAGATAGCCGGAAATTCCAGTGAAATAAAGATTCCGTTATTACCGGGTTTTCGTCAGTTATCGAATACCCACAATATCTGAACTTGATTGAATCGTTCGCCGAAGGTGAATCACCTGGCGCGCCACAAATATCCATTCCCCGTAGATGTGTAAGAATGCAGGAAAGTCCGCTCTCGCTCAATTTCATTTAACATCGGCTGCAGCGCGACGTGCCGGGGATCATCGCGATGAGCGATTGCGGCCTGTTCGTTGGCAAAAGCCGCGACGAACAACATATCCCCTACTTTAACGTCCGGACCACGGTCGGAATCCCGAAGCGCGAGTCCACCACTGTAGATCAGCGTGCCAGGTTCAGCATCCCTACAATAGTCAGCATGCTCGCCCGTTACTTCGATATAGCGGCGCTTCATGGCAGCATCAGTAAAGCGTATACCAATTAACGTAATCGTGATGCCTGCGTCACTCATGGGCTCGTCCGATTGCGCTCTGTCCCACCAGCCATAGCCTTCAATATCGACGAACTGGTTACTCATCACGCGACGCCTTGTCATACGACGCTCGCCCATGGTTTCCATCAGGGTCGCGTGGGCCGGACGTGCAACATGTGCATCAAGACTGGACTGACCCTGTGCATAGCGTTCAAAGACAAGCACATGGCTTTCATCCTGCTGCGAGCGGGCAGCTTCGTAGGCACTGGTACCAGGTTCACCCACCAGTGCGTCCTGACCTCTTTTCTGCCAAACATCCAGCCACTCGTCGACGGTCGTTGTTTCTGTGCGAACTTGATATTCGACCAGTGCTGTCAATGGAGAATCACCAATACTCTTGTTTTCTGTGCTCATAGTCGCCTTAAAATTGTTACTTTTATTCTCTGCCTGAGTGCTCTAACAGGTTCATTGCCTTCAACGGTTACCCGCTTCTTGCAACCCACAAGTTAACCGACCCACTGACCGCATGTCGAGCTGAATAACATCTATCAAGGACACCGTCTTAGAGAATATTTAGGACGCGAAAAACCGGGTCAAATGGTTGCCTCACAGGGTAAACCTTCATGATGCTAATATCGTTACTGCTCAGGGTGCTCACCCACTTCCTATTGATATATTTCAACTTTTTCGAAACTAGTGTCGCTGTGAATACCAGATAGCGCGGTTTAAAGGCTTCGCGTTATGTCGACCTGGCAGGAGCAGGAGTTCACATAGGACTTGAAGCTATTTTCCTATTTGTGACCCACTAGACAAAACAGATCCCAGGCAGTTAATGTATGGCAGTCTGAATCGACAATTAAAAACCCAGACATATCAAACGACCTAGTGTTTTCGGAGGCTTTAACAGATGAAGAGAGTTCTAATTCTTATTACCATGCTGTTCGCGGCACAAATAACCCAAGCCGGACACCATGAAAACGGCATGACGTTGTCCAAACGTCAGCCGGACACTTCGATGACGATTACCTCGGTCAACCTTGGCCAAGACCAAACCGTCATTACAGCGACGGGGGACATGGGAGCCTATGGAAAAGTATATTTAACATACAACTTAGCTCATAACAGCGATCGAAAAGGCGGATCAGTAACAGGCCAAGGCAGGGGCGCAACGGCTGAAGGAATTGCCGCTGGGGTTTTTGCAGGTCACTGGTATCTTGAAGGCTCTAAAGTGATCATGAGAAATGTCGTTCAAATCGATGACGGTACTCAAAATCTAGACGTTATCACCTTTGATGCCGCGAAAAGTACTCTTGCGGTTGAAGTCTATATTCTGAAATAGAAACTTATAGGGACAGGCTTCGTCTGTCCCTATATCCCGCCACATATTTCCTGCTCTTTTACTTTTGGGCCGAAGGTTATCACCAATGTTCGCTGCTCTCGCCATGCAGTCCCCCTAGTGGGTCTTCAAGATCAGTGGGTCTTCAAGATCAGTTGCTCCCAGTTCGAAGGAAGTAACGGCGGCCTCCAGCGAGTTAGTTTACCTTGCCCACCCACCCCATGTTGGAAGTTGCCTCACTTATCGAAATGCTTCTCTATCAGGTAGCGCACTGAAAGGTATTCCGGGTAGGCTTCCCAAAATGCCGTTTGTGAAGCTTTATCAACTGCATCCCGGTGAAGTCTTTTCAGCACTGGGAAAATTTCATCTCGAGATAAAAATTGCTTGTACTCTGCGTTGTATTGCGCGGCCAACTTGTCCAGGGCGCTAAGTATCGAATCCACAATCGATTTGGCAGATTCAGGATCGACGGCACCGGCCAGGAGTTTTTCCAGCAAGGCACATCGGAAGGTTCTGCAATCTACAGGTCGAGATTCGTACACACTGCAATTGCCAGCAAAGGCCGGGCAAGGCTGGTTTATCCACGTTTTTTGGCTGTTATCCCCATGGTCATCGCTGACGATAATACTGTCGGCGAAAAGATCAGAAAATGCCTTGTCCTGCGACGGGGAAACAACTGTGACACTACAGGCGACGCCTGTGCAACACAGACCGCAAGACTGGCATAGCGCCGACCCTATCGTTGGATCCTGTTTTATTGACGAGGTATCTACCATAGCCAGGCAGGATATCAGCTAAAGGCATCTATCCTAAACCCCGCCAGCGAGCCCAAGCGTGCAACGTGCTAGCGGTGACACGGCCAGCCAACCAGCTTTTGGAGTCAAGCCCTGTCATCTCTTTTTCCAGGATCCCGAATACGCGAAGATGGCATGTCAGCATTTTCGCATTATGCTAACGTACCGATTTATGAGATGCGAGGATGCTAAAACAATTATTTGGCCATCTTTATTTAGGTTGAAAACCGGCTTTTATTGCATAGGGAAATCGTTACCATTAACAGTTTAAATGTATCAATGTTGACTCATATCAAGCAGTTTCAATTTTGATCTTTGCCGAGATTAGTCGCACCAAACCTGGTGGATTGCCGGTTATGGCTAACATTAAAGAAGCAGCCGGCGCCTTCAAGGCGGGCAAAGGGTTTCAACATCCTGTCCTGGATCGATTCAGGGCAAATTCCGATAACGGACCTTCGCTGTATTTTGACATGCAAATGGTTGAACAACGCATGGGCCAGCTTGCTGAAGTCGCTCGCCCGCTGGAAGTTACTCCGCTGCTGGCGGTGAAAAGCTTCCCGGACAACCGTTGTCTTGACGCTGCTCAGCGTAAACTCGGCGGCTTTGATATCTCTAACCCAGCCGAGTATGCATGCCTGCCCAATAACCTGGACGACAAGCTTGTTTCCATCGTCTCCCCCGAAATGGACTTTGATATCAGCAGTTTTGTATCTAAGGGAAATGCGGCGGTAGTAGTACTTGACAGCTTCGCACAATTGGATCGCTATTTTAGCCAGCAGCCTGGTATTCCTTATATGCTTAGAGTGCAGTCAACCCATCTAATAGAAGACACTGATCCTGCCTATTATAAACGAACGCGCTTTGGCTTCTCCCCCCGACAAGTTGGCCAGGCGCTTAAACAACCAAAGGTGATTGCAACCCCACCTGCTGGTTTTCATGTGCATCATGGTAGTGAGGTAAACCAGATAACGACGTTCCGGTCGATGATAAAAGGCTTGGAATCATTAGCCAGAGAACTGCCGTTGGAACCCGCATTTATCAACCTGGGAGGAGGATGGAGCGAGTTAACACCTGAAGAAATAGGTGCTCTACTGACTCAGGCCCGCAAGGCATTCCCATTACCTTGTTCTATTTTAATGGAGCCGGGTCACTGGTATTCCAGAGACACTGGCTTCGCGGTCTGCACCGTGGTCAATCAGATGCAGTCCAGTGATACTATCAATTACACCGTGAATTTATCCCGGCACGGTCATCTACGATGGTCCGATGTGAAGCTTATAGTACCCATCGAGTCGCGGCCCAGAAAAGCTCAACGAGTGCAATTCTTTGGTCCTTCCTGCTTTGAAGGCGACCGGATCGGTAATTTTATAGTGCCCTATCATACTGACTTCTCCCATGAGTCAGGGCTGACCACTGGCCAACAAGTTGTGTTCAGTAACGTCAACTGCTATTCCGCTGCCTGGAACGCATCGTTCAACGGTATTGCGCGAGCCAACATAAACCCCATCTGAAACGACCATCACGCCAGGAATATCGAAGCAAATAAGATGACCCGCTTACACGGCATCCAGCCCACAATCAAAGCACTGAACGCAAAGCACTGAACGAAATGTCGCTCCCGGCGGATGGAAAATGGGGTCTATCGACCCCAGGGTAACCTCTTCTTCGCATGTGTCAGAGGGGCCAGGTCAATATTGGATGGTTGGCATGTCGAGGCACAGCTCAAAAAAATCGCGATGAACCTTCGGGATTAGCTAAAACCAAGTTCACGGATAATGTAGGACAGTTGCCTTTCGTCGTCTTCCGGACTGAAAGAAGCGCTGCTGGTGATCGTTAGATCAAAGAAATCACCCTTCGAGAGGCTCGCTGGCAGCTCGATGTTGAATACACCTGCGCCAACCTCAGCCGTTCCAATGACCTGCGCTGAAATACTGACCGTAATGGTTGATTGTACTGAATCGTCAGGACGCCAGCCTTCCAACCGGAGATTCCCGCAGGACTTCTCAGCCTGCAGGCCCACATCAAGCTTTTTACCCGCCCAGGTGTCGTTCCAGTAGCCATGCGCATTCGATGTCTGACGCGCAGACCCAACGGGGAAATCATCAAATTCACGCGCGGAAGTGGGAGGAGCACTGAAACCAACAAATATATCCCGCCAGATTCCATTTTCTCCAGAGGGGTGCAGCTCAATCGTGTCAAACTTGCCAGAACCCTCCATCAACTTATGCACCCAATCCCGGTCAATCTCTGAGGGGCGATCTGTAATCTTATCGTTGTAAATAGGTTCGCTCGTGTAACCCATCTCAATAACGCAAATTGAATCCGCCTTGTCGAATATTTCATCAAAACAGCGAATGCCGGCCTCATAGCCTTTCTGAGCCATGACCCATTGGACCGTAGCAAAGGTCGATATCACATCGTAGTGTTTTGTAGAGGTCGTTAAATGCTCCAGCAAGTCCTGCTGCGTGTAAGTTACGGCTTGGCCCTTGATAACGGCCAACTGCGAAGCCCACTTAATAAAATCCTCACTGACATCAACGCCAGCGGCAAGAAACCCCTTTGTTGTCATGCCATCGGCAAAAAATCCTGAGCAGCACCCTAGGTCGACGAAAGAAGGCTGCTCGACAGCGGCATCGAGCTTTTGACTAACGGCGCCACAGCGGGACACTGCATCCAGAATAATATTCAATCTGGCCATACAGTCCTTACGAACAAGACCCCATCCATTCATTTCAATGTCAAAAAATGGTTGGTAGGTATGGAGATCACCCGGGAATGGTTCGGATTCTTTGACGACTTCCAGCAGTCGATCAACTTCAAGAGTCATATGTTCCTCATAGCAACGGTGACAAAAGTGTGTGGGATAAATCAGGTCATCTTTATAGACAACATGAGTTGATTTTTCAGCGCCGCAAGTACAAGCGACCTTCATGTCCACCAATTCGTGGGGTATCCCATCAAGTCTGGTCAATTGATCCTTTGAGGGCGTTCCAACAAGGATATCGACACCTCTTTCCGCGGCTTGGTGCCAGCCATGAACGAGGTCTGGCTGGAAGTACTGCGCCTCATCAAACACAACCAGAGTACCCGGCTCCTGCGCTGCTAAAAGCTTTGCCGCCTCATGAGAATCAATCACTTCGTCGATCTGATGGCTTTTATCTGGGTCCCTGCATCCCATCAACCCTTGTGGTTTAACGTTAGGGCGCAGGGTTAATGCTTCGTGCTCAGAAGAAAGAATAAGCAACACCTTTCCTCCAGCATTTTCTCGGCTTTCCATTTCAGTAATAATCGCGCTGGTCTTACCAGAAGCCGGTAATCCTGTATAAACCCTAAGGGACATGTTGATCGCAGATGAACAGAAAGGCGTGACTTTACATCAAGCGACAAAAAAATTCTCGCCGAAGGAATCAATGGTCGAACTTCAATATCAATTTAGTAAGATGATGCCTCTTATTGAGAACGGATTACCATTTAGATGATCGAGCAGATGCCTGTGGAACCGATCTTCACCATCGGCGCACCGCGCTCGGGGACCTCTGTCATGAACTGGGCTATCGGTCAGCACCCAAACATTCAAGTCATGCCAGAGACAGCCTGGATCGTTGATTACATCACCGGCGCTTTTGCGGCATTTAACCGAGGATCCGAGAGAGGTCGCTTTTCACATCTATCGAACATCGATTATCCGCTGAAGGAATTTCTGGCGCACGTCGCATCTAGCATCAACGCTATTGTAGACGACGTGTATGAGAAACGTTGCCAGAGCCTTTACGGTGACTATAGGGAAAAGGGTATTACCATTAATCCTGCAAACCCAAATTCACCTTTTCAGGTCAGACGATCAGCCGATGAACCAAAACGTCGATGGGTCGACAGCACGCCACTAAACACCCACTACGCCTGGGCACTCGCTCAGGTTTTCCCACAGGCAAAGTTCATACACAACTTACGTCAGCCCGACGATGTTGCTCTTTCACTGGAAAATTTCGATGCGGTTGGCGCGAGACCGGAGCCCCTAAAAGAAGGCCTCGCTACCTGGATGCATCACACCGAGGATGCCTGGCTTGCCGAGAAAGCGTTGGGGCCTGAGCGGGTCTTCAGACTTCGGTTCGACCGAATTGAACATGAACCAGAGCCTCTTATGCATGAACTGTTGAACTTTCTGGACGAGCCCTTTAGCCCCGCTTGTCTGGAGCCCTTGTCTACCAAAACCAATTCTTCAAAGGTTGACAGCAAACGAGCCGACCTTGCCTCTAGAATTTCACAGTTTCAACACTATAAGAAAGCCTCGCGACTCTTTCTGTCACTCGACACGCCGGTGTCGACAGCAGATCAAACACAAGCATGTGGGATTTTAGAAGAACGGTTTGAGGCTTACTGGCAACAGCAAAAACCCTAAGGTGCACCAACAGGTTACTGTGGCTGCCGCCGGTGAACATGAAGTTCAGTGCTTCAGGATAATGCTCAAGCCCGTTAAGAACCCGTTCGTCCGGGCATAAGAAGGATTAACCAGGTTTCTTACCTACTCCTCCGCTATCTACTTGCCCCTCGACCCATTGATGCTCGCCTGCACCTTTCTGGTCGGTATCAATGGTCATTAAGCGAAAACACATACAGCGCCTGACCGTTCGCAGGTTGATAAATTTGCGGACTCATCATTGCCGTCATCGCCCGAAACACACCCATGCCTGTTGGCACCGCAATATACTGACGCCCATCGACAGCATAGCTGATTGGATATCCATGAGTTGGTGCCGCCAGCCGGGTTTGCCATATCACTTCACCTGAATCGACATCAAAGGCTTTGAAGTAACGATCCAGGTCGCCTACGAACGCGATGCCACTTGCAGTTGTAAGTACACCGGTCATAAACATCGCCACTTGCTCATGGCTCCACGCCACCGAACGGTCCTGAAGGTTGATCGCCAGCAGCTTACCCAGTTGACCATCAGCACCCGGCATCGGCAATGTTTTCGAGTCGCCGCCAAAGCCGCCCTCGCCAACCTCCCTTTCCACCTGGCGCCCTGTCATCTCGCCGCAGAGCTGATGTAAAGGAAGTATCAAACGTTCCAACTGACTGACGTACGCCATCGATTGCCAATTGTGACCACCATAAATGCCCGGGCACACTTTGAAGGTATCACCAATTCCTGCCTCACGAATGTCCTGTCTGTAGGTCACCCGCCCGTTGTCTGGATCGATATGCTCAAAGATATCCTGGGGCATTGTTTCCATGTGTGCCACATATTGGCCATCTTTCGCAGAGAGCTGCCAAAGCACACCATCCTTTCCCACGGTAAACACATAACGTTCATCGTCGATGGTCGCCAACACTCGTTCGAAACCGACCTCCATGTCTATGGTCTCACCGGGTATATGCTGGTAATACCAGACAATCTCGCCGGTTTTTGGTCGGATAGCCAAGGTCGAATTAGTGTAAAGCGCAGAGTTTTCAACATTCATGCCACGACTTGCCGCTACCCAGGGCTTGGCCTGTGATGTGCCGATAAAAAAGAGGTCAAGCGCGACATCGTAGCTCCCGGCTATCCATGTATCTCCTCCGGCGCGAAATTCTTTGGGTAATCCTCCCCAGGTGTCCCCCTTCGTCCCCGCCGCGGCAGCGGCAATTGTTGAGGTACGCCACAGCTCCTCACCAGTATCTGCATCATGACCCGTAATGAAGCATCCATCAGCCTTATAGCGCTCACAGCCGTTAATTCCACTCAGCACGATACCGTTGCCAATGATCGGGCCGGCACTGTGGGTGTAACCCTCGCGATAATCAGCTTTGACTGCGCGCCATTTCAACGTGCCGGTCGTTGCATCCAACGCAATAAGCGCGGCGTCATAGGTGGAGATATAGAGCGAATCCTTGAACAGGGCGAAGTTACGCATCGGACCGCCCAGGGTTTGAGATGCCGCAGGGAACGGATACTTGTATTGCCAGATAAGATCACCCGTATCGGCTTTCAGCGCCTGCACAACCAAACCAGGTTGAACCAAAAACATCACGCCACCGCGAACAATCGGTGTGATCTGCGCACTACCTTCCTGCATCGCCAGAGCCCAGGCTAAACCTAGATTCTTAACGTTGCCTTTGTTGACCTGCTTTAGTGGGGACTCCGCTTGCCCATCCAGGGTACGACGCCAACTCAACCAATCATCAGCGTCTGGGTTGTTCAGCTCAGCCTGGGCTACTGGTTTAAAACCGTTGACTACGCTATTTTTGAAATTGCTTCGAGACCGAGCTATCTCCGCAACACCTGCCGCACCGTCCCATGAGTCGCTTCCAGTTGTCTCTTGAGATTCGTCTTGTTGGGCCTCGGCATCAACAGGCAGCCCGTTACTGGTGAAGATGAACTTGGCCACCGCCGCATGCTCTGCGGTACTAAGCCTGTCCGGTTCTCCGGGGGGCATCGTCGTGCTGGAAAGGCTGGCGAGCGCCTGCCACTTTTGGGTAGCCCACGTGTCCTGGAAAATCTGCCCTTTAAGCGCCGTACCGTGGGCGCTACCTCCCAGGGTTGCGCCGTGACACTGAGAGCATTGCTGACTGAACAACGTCTGAGCATCCAGAGCAGCGACAGGCTCTATGAAAAATAGCAGCGTTAAGTTGGCAATCAATAGGCTAGTGCGCATCATCACTCCGATTTCGTGTCAGTTTTACGTTCTTGCCAGTTACGCGACATCGAACATCAAACAAATGCGTTCGTAACCATGCGATGCAAAGCTAGGCAGCCGAGAAAGATCGCTGTTAGCTTCATCAAGTGTGAGGTTCGGCAACCGGGTGAGTAAGACCTCGAAGGCAATTCGAGCCTCAAGTCTTGCCAATTCGGCACCCGCACAAAAGTGCGGGCCGTGCCCGAAACCCATATGTTTGCTTACGTTGGGTCGATCAATGTCGAATTCTGTCGGTGAAGCAAAAACGGCCGGATCGTATCCCGCGGCGCCCCATACCGGCAGCACCAGATCACCCTTTTTAACTTCTGCACCTGACACATGACAATCTTCCGTTGCCCGCCGGTAGGTGCACTGTATTGGTGGATCCCAGCGCAACACTTCCTCAACGAAGCGATCAATAGCGCTCAGGTCGTCACGCAAGCGATTCGCTAATACTGGATTATTAAGCAGTACCAGCACGCCATTGCCGACAAGATTTGTTGTGGTTTCGTGCCCAGCCAACAGCACCTGATCAATAATAGGCAGAAGTTCTTCAGTTCTTAAAGGCACCTCACCTTCTTCACGGGCATTGACCATTTCACTCAGCAGGTCATCCGCAGGGTTGCCCCGGCGGGCTTCAATACGCGGAACAAAGTATTGATGCAACTCCACAACGGCACTGGCCACGCGCCGCCGCTGCTCATGGTTCAGCAGGTCGATGTTGCCCGAGATCATCAGGTCCCCCCAATCCTTAAACCTCCACAGGTCAGCCCGATCAACGCCTAGAACGTCTGCAATAACGGTGACAGGTAGTGGTACCGAAAATTCAGGTAACAGGTCAACCTTTCCGTTGGCTACAAATTTGTCGATAAGATCGTCTGCAATTTCACGAATGTGTGGTTCCAGAGCGCGGACTCGGCGCGGATTAAGCGCTTTGCTCAGCAGTTTACGGTGGCGCGTGTGCACGGGCGGGTCTGCCGTGAAAAGTGCATTCACCATCGGATGCGCGTCCTGGAAGATCTCCTCCACATCGTCCTGAACAGGCTCCTCACCGACCCCCATATGTCGGGGACCCTGGTCATCGATCGAAATAGACGATGAGAACCCCGCCGTATTTTTAGACATAGAGACCAGGTCATCGTAGCCCACCACCGCCAACCCAATCTCCGGGTCGAATCCAACCTGGCCGCTACCGTGCAGCGACTTATAAGTTGTGTAGGGACACTCAATGTGTGATTCGGATGAGAGCGCGACCTGTGTCACATTTTCCTTAACCGTCATACCACTTTTACGTCATAGCCAGATTGATGTTGCATAGCCATTACCTTACTACTCCTAAGGATAAACAAACAACGGGGGTCGGAGTAAGTTCTCTGGATCGTGGCTCATTGATACCTCGGGGTAGTCACCGAGTACGAGTACGGGAATGACGTGGGGTTTATAATGCATATGCTGGAAGGCGTTGCTACTCTATGACCTTGTCATTCGAATGCCGTCAGTGAGAAAATATCATGGGCACTATTGATCCTTTAGGTTATTACCGGCTGGCCCCTGGTGAACAACAGATCACGCCCGACCAGGAAATCGACTGGCAACGCCTGATCACTCCCGAGGCCCGGCAGACGTTCGCTGAAGATGGCGTAGTATTGATCAAGCAGGCTCTGCACCCGGAATGGCTGCAGCTGATCGACATGGCCTACCAGCGAGTGATGCTTACACCAGAAACCATGGCGCGCTTCTTTCAGGGCACGCCTGAAGAGTTTCTGGAGTCAGTCCATAACTATCCAAACGTGCCTGAAATCAGGCAATTACTGGCCGAGTCCCCGATTGCAGACATCATCGGCTCGCTCATTGAATCGGAAAATATCTGGTACTTTTTAGATGAGTTTTTTATTAAAGAGGGGGGTAACTGTGGCCCGACGCCCTGGCATCAAGACCTACCCTATTGGCCTATTCAGGGTCGTCAGTTTGCTTCAATGTGGATCAATCTCGATCCGTTACCGAAACAAGAGTGCCTGGAATTTGTGCGCGGCTCCCATCTCAACACTGTCTATGACGGTTTTCTGCCGAGTATTGTCAACGACGACATGCGACACCCTTACTTCGGTGGTGAAATGCCTCAGCTACCCGATATAGAGTCCGAGCGAGCCAAATGGGATATCGTTTCCTGGACTATCGAACCGGGAGACGTAGTTCTGTTACATCCAGGTGCACTTCATGGCGGCGGCCCCACGGGGGACAATTCTCGCCGACGGACGCTAACAGTAAGGTGCTATGGCGATGATGTCGTGTACGCACATCGCCCACGCTCAATGCCTACGGCACCACAGCGACCTGGTCTGGGTTTAAGTCTCAACGCTGGCGACCCGCTGCGCCACTCGACCTGCCCGCAATTACGCCCCAAAGGGGCTGGCTAACGAAGTGTTGATGTCGTGATCAACTATCAGGGGCAGTTCTCTTCGCTTAATAACCTATCGTTTAGGTACACCGGGCTCATCGATATTTAGCATCCATCGCTGCAATATAGGCGTAGGTCATGGCGGCGCCAATCGTCCCACCGGCGCCAGGATAATAGTTACCCATCACCGATGCTGAGCTGTTGCCTGCTGCATAGAGACCAGGTACTGCCGTGCCATCCTCTCGGACCACCTGCGCGTGTTCGTTGGTTAGCAACCCACCTTTTGTGCCCAGGTCACCTGCCTTCACTTCCATGGCATAAAAAGGCGGCTTTGCAACGGGCCCCAGGCAGGCATTGGGCTTGTGACCAGGGTCACCGGCATAGAGATCAAATGCACTTTCGCCCTTTTGAAAATCTTCATCCTTGCCGGCAATGGCCATTTCATTGAAACGGGAGACCGTTTGGCTGAGCCCGGCGGCATCTATGCCGGTTAGCTCAGCCAGCGCATCCAACGTCTCGGCTCGCTTTACATAACCGTTTTCAATATAGCGCTCCGGCGTAATGCCTGGCAACATGCCACCAATCGCATACCTGTTACGAAACTCCTGATCGAAAATAATATAGGCAGGTGGCGCAGTATCCTCATAGATAAGCCGACCCAGCTCATTGTAAGGTCTGGCTTCATTGGCAAAACGCTGGCCGCGTGAGTTGACGATCATCATGTGTGGCAGACCACGTTCAAACACTATAATCACCGGCGCGCCGTCTGGCGGCAGGACAGATGGCATCCACCACATGTCATCCATCAAATCTGTCGCTGCACCGATTTGAGCGCCTGCATTGATGCCGTCTCCTGTACTACCGGGCGAACCAGAGGTGAAGCTGCCTGTATTCCAGTCGCTTCCACCCTTGTCGCCAAAGAACTGTTTTCGCATGGCAGGGTTGCGCTCAAATCCACCCGCCGCCATCACCACACCTTTCCTTGCTCGTATGTTGACACTGGCACCATCTTTCGTCGCACGAACACCCATCACAGCGCCACCCTCTACTACTATCGCTTCCAGCGGTGTTTCAAGCCATAACGGCACCTCTTTTTTCTGCAGCGTAAGGCGCAATCGAGCAATGAGCGCCCGGCCACTAGAGAGGTGCTCTCGCCGGGCTAGCTTGTTCCAAAGATTACGCGGGAAGAATTTCCAGACCTGCAGCAGCCCCAGCGGATTGGCACGAAAGAATGCCAGCCGTCGCAGCTCAGTGACGGACCCTACAACACCACCCGGCACCGCAAGGTTCGACTTTCGCAATTTGTCATAGTCGTTAAGCCGTCGACCCGAAACCACCTTAGGATCTATCGATCGACCGCCCTTAGAGCCGCCCGGCGTTTCAGGACGGTAATCGGGAAAACCATGAACCAGATTGAACTCCAACTCGCTGTTAGCGATCAGATAGTCAGCCATTTCAGGCGCACGGTCGACAAAGGTCTGCAGTTTGCTCTCTGCTACTCTCTGGCCAATATTGTGCTTCAAATAAGTCAGCGCATCGGCTGGATTGTCATCAATGCCCGCCTTCGCCATCAGCGAATTATTCGGCACCCACGCGACACCGCCAGATAGCGCCGTTGTGCCACCATAGAACGCTTCTTTTTCAAGCACGATCACATCCAGACCTTCATGCTCGCCAACGACAGCAGCTGTCAAACCGGCAGAGCCCGAGCCTATGACAAGGAGGTCTGTTTCAAAATCCCAATTCACAGTATTCACATCTGTTTCCTGCGCAACTTAACCGGGTTTAATCTGAACGATTAGATATTTTTATGGCACGACTGTCATAGGATTGACCGGTGAAGTCAAGCGATTGCTAAAGGGCAAAAATGTCGTCGCCGGCTTCCTCGGTTTCTTTAATCTGGTACTAAACAGATCGGTACTTCACTGCGGGCAAATTCAAACGCCGCGAAAACTAATTGAACCTTACAGAGATCTAGCGCTATCTGGCTTTTCCAGGTAACTCCCACAATGCACGTCCATAGTTTTCCGCCGCCTCTTCCCATACCAGGGACACGTGTGTCACACCGGCATTGATATCCCTCTGGTAACGCTGAATCGGGTTACTGAGATTAATCGACGTGGCACCGGACATAAGGGCAAGGTTGTTGGCCACTTTGCCCATCAGCCGCGAAACATATGAGGCATCCCGCTGAGACGATAAGGCATCCAGTGTCGAGGGCGGCGCACCCGCCTCCCCCCAACGCATGAGTTCAGTCAGCCGATGGCGCATGATGAGTTCCGCTGCATGAATATCGGTCAGTGCTTCGGTCAGCTTCATCTGATTGGCAACCCGCTCCGTCTGCAATTCTCCGCTGAACAGCGCTTTTTTACCTATTAGAGTCCGGCGCACTGCCTCTGCCATGCCAATAGCCATGCCGACGAGGGCTGGCGGAATCCCCCACACCGCAGGGAGCACAAACGGTAGTCTCGCCAGAGGAATACCATGCGCCTTACCGCCGGGTGTATTACCCGTCGCAAGATCCATAATCGGCAGTCGTCGGTGTTCCGGTACAAAAACATCATCAAGGATCAGGTCTTTACTGCCGGTGCCTGACAAGCCCGACACAAACCAGTCATCGACAATGTCCAAATCGCCCCGCGGCACGAGTAGCCAGTCCATACAGGTAGGACTGGGCTTTAAGATAATGAACCAGCCGGCAAAGTCACAGCCGCTGGAAAACTTCCAGCGTCCAGAAAGTCTAAAACCGCCATCAACTTCTTTCATTTCGCTGTGGGTTGCAAAGGATGCCGTGGAACACACCTGATCTGAACTGTCCGCCCAGTACTCTTCCTGCGCCCGAATCGGAAACAGCCCTATCTGCCAGTTATGCACAATGAACAGGTTGGCCACCCAACCGCTGGAGCCGCAGGCGGTTGCTAGCGTACGAATGACTTCCGCAGCTGTGTCGAAACCCAACTCAAATCCGCCAAACCGCCGCGGCTGCAGAATCTTGTGAAACTCAGCCGCCCGGAATTCACGGACAGTGTCATCCGAAAGCCGTCGACTCTCTTCCGCTACCCGGGCACGCTCGTGTAACCCCGGCAACAACGCTTCAGCCCGCGCCACTAGCTCCGCCTGATTCGGCACACGTTCTACCTGCATTTGATTCAATGTCATGACTGGTCCTCCAGATCCACTTATTGGGAATTAACTTGATAGTATATTCATCGAGCTTGTGAGCAAAATCGGTATATCTCAAATCAATCTGGCCATTCATCAGGAGATGAAAACATGGATAACCGCTTTAACTACGACGATGTCAGCCACTACACGCTGGAAGAAGAAGATGAGCAAGCGCTCATAGACGCCCAGAACGAATGTACCTTCATGTGGAGCACCAAAGAAAGCTGGCCCGTGGGTGTCATCATGTCTTACGTTTATGATCGTGGTTACTTCTGGCTGAGCGTCTCATCCCTACGGGTACGGGTGCAGGCAGTTGCCCGGGACCCTCGTACATCAATCTCCATCACCAGCAAAGGTTGTGAGATGGAAGCACCACTGAGCCTGACCTACAAAGGAACCTGCGAGGTGCTCAGGGATCAAGAAACAATAGACTGGTTCCTGCCGACCCTGGCAAAACGTTTGCGCGCAGGTGACGAGCAGGCACAAAAGGATTTCGTCAGACTGAACAACACGCCAAATCGGCGTGTACTAAAGTTCAAGCCGGTCAAAAAAATCGGCTTCGACAGCCGTAAAATGCGTCAGGCAACACTTGATGCAAGCCAGGGTTGAAGCGTGATGGGCTAGTGATATCTCGCGTCATTGCCAGAGGTGCCTCAGAATGGAATATCGTCATATTCGTTGTCATCGAAAGGCGGTGGTGAAGCGCCTTGATCAGCCGAAGAAGACGAATGTGATTGACCTGGCGCTGGCTTCACGCGCCAGGCCTGCAAGCTGGTAAAACACTTCTCCGGGTTACCGCCACCCGACCAAAGTCTGCCTGAAAGATTAAACTGCACCTGAATTTCATCGCCGATATTGTGATCGTCCATCATTGCGCACTTGTCTTTAATCAGTTCAAGGGCAATGTGATTCGGGTAGGTTGGATTTTCATTTTCGCCGGTCAGCTTGATCACAAACTCTCGTTTTGTGAAACCGTTGTTGCCGTATTCAGTGGTATCGCCAATGGAATGGATCATTCCCTGGACTTCAAAACTTTGTGACATCCTGGTGAGGTCTCCCTTAATTCAAAAATTTGATCGACAGACCGCTATTGTAATTCAAATTAGAGCGCAGCGAGACCTGTTGTTCATAGTTCCCTGGTTCTAATACGAACATCACAATGCGCGGGCAGCCACTGAGAACCGGTAGCAGAGTTCATCGAAGGTGTTACAAGATTGCTGGTCTACGAGCACTCTCTACTCTCAGCAGGAACAGGTAGGTATCACTACGCTGTAGCCTTCCAGTACGCTGTAGCCTTCCAGTACGCTGTAGCCTTCCAGTACGCTGTAGCCTTGCTAATAGAAGATGTAAGTTTGGTGATTATACTATAATAGTACAATATCTAGCTGCCTGGAGACTAAACCGTATCGTGAATGAACGTTTGGTAGAAGAATACGGGCCCTCCTGATTTTAATGGTACTTTGCGACACAGAGTTGCGTAAAGATAGACTGATAGCAATTGACAATTAGCAGACAATGGCCACGTAAGTGATTAAGATCCTGTCAAAATTTTGGGCAAGCACCGAAGATCCGCGGCAAAACCCGTCTGAAAAATCGGACATAGTCAGGTCCTGTTTAGTCGTGACGGGGGTGTTTGTTTTTATGGCCCTGGTACAGTTTTCATCGGCCAGCGAGCAGATCGGATGGGCTTGCATAGTGGCAGCAGCCGCAGCAGCAATTGCAGCCTTCGTAGCCAGCGTTTCGGGTCGCACGTTTTTAGCCGCAAATATCCTGATTTTGACCTGCTTCGCTTTCTCTTGCGCGGTCGTCGTGACAACCCAGGGTAGCGTTGTTGCCGCCCTCTTCTTCACTAGCCTCGTTCCAATCGTAGCGCTTCAGGTCGTCGGGGTCCGTGGGGCCATCGGCTGGTTCCTCGCCTGCCTGCTACTTTTGATTGGGCTCGCTTTGAAGTGGTTCACTGGGATTGTGACCCCTATCGAGCTTGACTCCACCACCATGGGCGCCTCCTCTATCCGTGCCGCAATCATTTTCCTAATCTTCGTATTTATGGTTCTGGCCGCTGGCGACATCAGTCGCAAGGCTGCCCAACACCGCGAGAAACGCGCTGAAGATGAGCGAAAAAAACTCCACCGGGCACTGGTAGAAGAGAGCGCCCGCTACCGTGCAATTGTCGAACATAGTCGCGATGTGATCATCGAGATCGATCAGCCAGGGCAAGTGACGTATGCGAGCCAAAACACGACCGAGGTATTGGCTGTGACGAACCTCGTGGGCTCAACCCTTTCCGACCGGATCTGGCCTTCTGACCGGGAGGCGCAGTCTGCTCTCTTTACACGAATGTTCAGTGAAGACGAACTGCTCTCTAGTGTTCCCGTGCGCTACCTCGGCGATGACGATGTGTGGCGCTGGGTCGAGAGCGCAGGCCGTCGTTATAAAGATTCAAATGGAACCCATCGGGTCGTGATTCGCCTGCGAGATGTCACCGCGGACCTGGATTTGCAACATAACCTACAGCAGACACAGAAACTTCAGGCCGTTGGTCAGCTTGCAGGGGGGGTTGCCCACGACTTTAACAACCTGCTAACAGTCATCATGGGCTATGCGGAAGACCTCGTTCAAGAACCTGGTCGTTCAGCCGAGGCGGCAACCGAGATCCTGGAAAACGCAAAACGGGGAGCTGCGCTGACTCGTCAGCTCCTGGCGTTTTCGCGCGAGTCAGTCTACACGCCGCTGGTCATAGATTTGTCGGCCACCGTTGAGAATCTCAGCGGCATGCTCAAACGGTTAATCGGTGAGCAAACACTTATACAACTTGATCTGGCTGACCATTTACCATACGTCGAGGTTGACCCACAACTCCTAGAACAGGCAATTATTAACCTGGTCCTCAACGCCCGGGATGCAAGCCCGACAGGTGCCATCGTTAAGATCCGTACCGGCCTCATCGCCGATGACGGAGACGTTTTTGTCGAAGTAACAGACAGCGGAACGGGCATGAGTCCCGACATTGCCAAGCGGGCCTTCGACCCCTTCTTCACGACAAAAGATAGCGCCAGTGGCACAGGCCTCGGACTTGCAGTGGTACATGGCGCCGTCGAGCAGATGGGCGGCAAGACTATACTTGAGACAACGGAGGGGGAAGGTACCAGCGTGGTGATCCGACTCCAATCCACCATGCTATCCACTACACCATCGGATCATGAGGCTCATGAAGTCGAATACGCGAGCGGCGGCGGGACGGTTCTCGTCGTCGAGGACGAGGGCTCTATCCTAAAGCTTGTACGCGTTAATCTCGCCGCTGCTGGATTCACGGTACTCGAAGCCGAGAATGGTGAAGCTGCGCTCGCTATTGCCAATAAGCTCGACCACCCGATCGACCTTGTAGTCTCAGACGTCATCCTACCCAAAATGAGCGGGCCATCGATGGTGACTCATTTACGCGCCATACATCCGAATACACGGGCGCTATATATCTCCGGGTATCCAAGAACCCACATCGACGATATAATTTCCGAAAGAGATGGTTTTCTACAAAAGCCTTTCCGGAGCGACGAACTGGTCAACAGAGCTCGAGCACTTTTGAACGACGCGGACGATTTCTCGGCGGCATGATGCGCTAGTCGATTCGACCGTTGTATCCTGGCGATAACAAACTTGAATAGCGAAGGAAACGCTCAGTGAACGGTCTAAGTTGTGACAACTTAGACCTTAACGTTACCCCTACTGGTGCGTCACCGGCAACTTGGATCGCCCCCAGAATAGAAACGGGCCGACCCGCTCACCTTCGTTGACTAACCGCAACTTTGGATAACGCTTACGAAGCGCCGTTAACGTGACCCTTGCCTCAAGTTTCGCTAACTCTCTTCCAATGCAAACATGCAAACCTACACTGAAGCTCAACATCTTCTTCCCGGAGCGCTTCAACTTAAAGGCGTTCGGTTCAGAAAATGCCTGTGGATCTCTATTTGCCGCACCGTAATGCATCATGACTTTGGTGTTGGACGGTATCGTCACGCCGTCGACTTCCACGTCCCGTGATGTCGTCTTGAACAAACCCAACAGCGGTGGATCAAATCGCAAGCTTTCGTTGATTGCATCGTCGACGTCAATTTCATCCCGACAAAATTCATTCCACAAATCACCAATTGTCAACAATCTCCAGACTAAATTCGAGATCAAAGAGGTGGTTGTTTCGTTCCCTGCAACAAATATTTGCCCCGCGAACGAAACTAACTCGTCGTCTGACATATATTTTCCATCTTCTTTAGCAAGCGCCATAACGGATAACAGGTCGCTCGATTTCCCTGCTTTCCTCTTGAGATGAATCTGTTCCAGAATATAGGCACCCATCTCAGCTAGCTCATCGGCGTATTCAGACGGGTCTTCTGCACACATGTTTGCCACCGAAGCATCCGCCCACCTTTTGAATTTTTTAATGTCATCAGTAGGTATCCCCAGGATCTCACAAATAATGATTACTGGAAGCGGAAAGGAAAGCTCATCGTGTAGATCCCATATGTTTTTTGACGCAACCGTATCCAATAACTCCTGCACGATTTCTTCCAGCCGCGGTTGCAGATCACTAATTTTCTTGACCAGGAAATCACGCTGAATCAGCCCTCTAGTAAAGGTGTGATGCGGCGCGTCTGACAAGATACCCTGAGCCGGTTGAAAATTAGGCCCGTTGCCGAACCCTTCAACATAGGTTTCTGCATCTAATAACGCGCCGTTGACATCTTCATATCTGGACAAAATGAAGAACGGTGGATCGAATTTGTCATAAAAATACGCTCTTTCCTGATCTAATAGCTTTGAGGCCGTTATCGACGGATCTCGAAGCTCCTCCGAACCCAATAAATCCACATCTTTTTTTTGAGCATTTTTCAAAGCCATCGTTTCGCCCCTATCGTCCCTCTTTCAGGGTGACAGTATACCCGGTTGTTATCGGGCAACTGAACCACTGGTTCGCTCGATCACATTATGAGCAGAAAATTCTACGATCAACGCCAATCGTTACTGGACGAACATTTGGAATGTCTTGTCCCCGGGGTGCATCTTTTCTGACAGCATGCGGTAGTGCCACTGCCGAACCACTTCATTGTCATCATGAAACCTAACCGTTCCTTTAATTGTCGCCTGACCCTGTGGCGAAGATTTTGGTGCACTACTGCTCGATACGATCACTGAGACCCGAGGATCGCGCTGCGTCATATGAACTATTGCGTTATAGTTTAATGATGATTTAGTAAATCAGCACACTCACCCGAGCACACCCTTATGAACACACCCGGTAGCCAAGATTGGTTAGACAGCATCACTGAAGATATCATCGACCCCGAGCAACGAATCATAGACCCACACCATCATCTTTGGCGCCACCCAGGCAACGAATATGTCGTTGAGAACCTGCATGCTGATACGGGTTCAGGGCATAATATTGTTAAAACCGTTTTCGTCGAATGCCACTCAGAATACTTAAAAGATGGTCCGGTGCATTTACGCCCGTTGGGCGAAACCCGATTCGTTGCCGAACAAGCCACAGAATCCGCTGAGAGCCGCGGCGCTGAAATCTCCGGTATTGTTGCCCATGCGGATTTGACCCTGGGGGATGAGTTAGTTGAAGTTCTTGCCGGGCATGAAGTCTCTGGCCAAGGTCTATTCCGAGGCATTCGTCACGCCGGCGCGTGCGCCACACACCCTAAAGAGTTGTTTATTCCAGGTGGCGCACCGGAGGGGCTTTATGCTGACCCAAAATTTAGAGCCGGTGTCCGCCTGCTAGGCCGCAAGGGCTACAGCTACGACACCTGGCATTATCATTATCAAAACAAAGATTTCTATGAGCTAGCTCTCGCTGCACCTGACACCCAGATGATACTGGACCATTTCGGTACACCTCTCGGCGTCGGTTATTACGCAGATAAGAAAGCCGGGATATTTAAGCAATGGAAGCAGGACATTAAAAAGATAGCAGAGTGCGACAATGTCGTTGCAAAAATCGGCGGGCTGGCAATGCCAGATAATGGCTTCGGTTGGCACAATCGATCTACCCCTCCTGATTCAGACGAATTTGTCGAGGCGCAACGGGACTACTATTTGCACACAATTGATTGTTTTGGACCAGATCGCTGTATGTTCGAAAGTAACTTTCCCGTTGATCGATTCTCTATCTCCTATCCGGTGTTATACAACGGCCTAAAGAAGATCGTCATAGACTTCAGCGAAGAAGAGAAAGACGCGATGTTCTATAATACCGCGGAGCGAATATATCGTTTACATGAAAAGGCTGACCGAAATGTCTGATGTTTTGTACGAACAGAACGGTAAAACTGCCGTCATTACACTTAACCGCGCAGGCAGGCTCAATGCCCTGAACGAATCGTTGATTCAGGGACTACGCGCCGCACTGCGACAGTTTCGCGATTCCGATGCTCGCTCAGCCATCCTCTGCGCGGATGGTGACCGAGCATTTTCAGTTGGGGCCGATATCAAGGACCCACCAATGGAAATGTGGCAGGGCGTACCCGGTGTTGGTGTCATCACCAACAAACCTATTATCGCTTGCGTCCAGGGATACTGCGTTGGTGGTGCCTATATTTTGGTTCAGATGTGCGATCTGGTCGTTGCAGCTGACAACACCATATTCAAATACCCCGAAGCTCAGGTTGGTTTCACAGGTGGATTGATCGCAGGTTGTGCGGCGAAGATACCGCATAAAATCGCGATGGAATTTATGCTTCTGGGCCAGGACTTAACGGCGCAGCGTGCCTATGAAGTCGGCATGGTGAACAAGGTCGTCCCTTTGGGAGAACAGTTGGCCGCGGCTCAGGAGTACGCTGACATTTTTGCCGTTAGTGCACCACTGGTCGTTGAGACCATCAAGTCTATGGTCGCAGAGACTGTTCCCCGTGGACCCGCCGAAACAGCGGCAATCACCCGAGACCAATTACTGGCGGTTCGAGACAGCGAGGATGGTGCCGAAGGCAGAGCCGCATTTAAGGGTAAACGGCCACCTGAATTTCACGGCCGTTAAACAAAACAGGTGGACGTTCTAACCCGCAATAGCCAGGTCGGCAAAGCGTAGATGAGGCATCAGTGCGGACCTTTCCCAGTTCCAAAACTGTTTATCTCCAATCAGTGCAATTTTATTGAGCATGTCATAGAAGTTTCCCGCCACTGTAATACCTCGCACCGGTTGCAGCCTTTGCCCATCTTCATAAAGGAACCCTGAAGCACCGAAACTGAAATCACCGGAAATAGCATTGGCTCCCGAATGCATCCCTGTCAGGTCCGTTAGCATCAGGTATTTTCCAGAAAACAAATCTGTCTGCGAGCTGCTGCCTGCGGCGATTTCTAGTTGGTGCAGCCCCACACCCAACGTCGATTTAGGTCCTCGAGCTGCATGTCCGGTAGTCTTCATATCAAAAAAGGATGCTGTGGCACTGTTATGAATAAGCGTGTTAAGGGTGCCATCAACGATCAAGGGGGTTGATTGTGTCGCTGTACCTTCTGCATCGAACAATTGATAACCAAACCCATCAGCACTCAGCGGCTGGTCAGTAATGTTCAATCGGGTATCGGCAATAGATTCGCCTAACTTTTCCCGCATGGGGTTCACCCCATCCTTGGCTGATTTTCCCGAAAACATCATGGTGAAAACTCCAAATAAAGAAGCCTGAACTTCTTCATCGAATATCACATCATAGTGACCACTGGGCACAGGGGAGCCGTCAAGGATATCAATAGTCTGGGTATATGCCCTGTCAACGATATCGTTAGCATTTAAAGCAGTAAACAATCGCGCTGCCTGGCCGATACCTTCCATCGCGTTCTTATCACCCTGCTCAATCAGCGCATAAGCGTAGGCGGCACACATTCTGCTTTTAGAATAAGCACTAAGACCTGCACTTGAAAAAATATGGCGCTGAGTCGTATTGTCCTGAACGCCGTTATAGGGCACGTTTTTCACCTTGTCCCTGGCGGCAAGATCACTTTCCATCTGTAAAGCAAAGTTAACCTTCTCATCAATGCTTACCTCCTCGGCCGGACACAAAACAGAGTCATCTGTTTTCAGATTGACCTCGTTAGCCAGAATATTTTCATGAACTTCTATTGCCGTAAAGCTCGCGTTAGTCAGCGCCTGCTCAACCAGAGAACTCAAGGCGTCACTATCCGCGGCCTCGCTATAAGCGGTACCCACTTTGCCGTCTTTAATCACCCTCAAACCAAAAATCTGGCTCGAACTCACCTTGTATTCTTCAAGCTCACCGTTACTTGCTTTCAGGGACAAGGATTCTCCCTGGTCGATAATCAGGTCACCGCTCGCACCTGCAGCCTTAACAAGCCCAAGCACCTGATTCGCCTGATCGGAAATAGTCATCAGGCATTACCCCCAACAAGGATGTCATCTACCTTAAGTGTTGCCTGACCCACAGATGTTGGCACCGCACCCGAGACTGAACCACACATGCCGCAGGCCAAAGAGAAATCATTACCAACCATTGAGATCTCTTTAAGTACTGCAGGTCCGGTGCTGATGAGCGTTGCTGCCTTAATAGGATATTGAATCTTGCCATCCTCTACGTAGTACCCTTCCGTCACCGCAAAGTTAAACTCACCAGTTCCCGGCTGCACTGAACCACCCCCCATATGAGAGGCATAGATGCCTTTATCAATGGAGCCGATCATCTCTTCCAGGCCCGCATCGCCAGGCTCGATAAAAGTGTTTCTCATCCTGGAGGCGGGCGCATATTTGTAGGACTCACGTCGGCCCGAACCAGTTCTCTCGAAGCCAGTTTGCTCAGCGCCAATCTTATCGACAAGAAAACTGGTTAGCTTGCCGTCCTTGATCAATTGCGTTCGTTGCGTATCAAGGCCTTCGTCATCAATATTGATCGAACCCCACTGCTTCGTCATCGTGCCGTCATCCACCGCACTCACCGCTGTATTTGCAATCATTTGACCCATCTGGTCATGGAACACAGATGCCTTTTTCGCCACCGAGGTCGTTTCCAGCAAATGGCCACAGGCCTCATGAAAAATCACGCCACCGAAACCATTACCGATGACCACGGGCATACGACCCGAGGGGCAAGGTTTTGCGCCAAGGTTAACCAGTGCTTGCCTTGTCGCTTCTGTTCCGGTTTTTTCAGCGCTGATATCATCTTCAAGTTCCCAGCCCATCAAACCACCGTCATTCCAACTCCCCGTCGCCTGCTCAGAGCCATCTGACGCAATGGATGTGAGTGAGGTGCGAATATAGTTACGGGTATCCCCTGTGTGCAGGCCTTCACTGTTAAAGAGTTCGACGTGCTGTTCTTTTTGACGACACGAACCCCGGGTTTGCGAGATCATGTTGCTAGCGGCACGAGCCGCTAAATCAGCCCTCAGCAGGTATGCCACCTTGCTCTCAACCTCAGAATCATTACTTAACGTGCGCACCGCAAGATGCAAATCTTTTATCTGCCTATAGTCAAAATTGAATGCTGAGACGCATGGGTCTCGCAAATCCTTCGCAGCCAGTTCAGACAGGATTCTTTTCAGCTCATCTCCCTCAGGTTTGTTGGTATAGCCATAGAGGACTTTAGTGCCATAGACCAGGCGCAAGCCTATGCCGAAGTCTATCCCCGACTCCACCGATTGCACCTGGTTACTCAAGGTGCTGATGGTATTGGTCTGGCTTCTTTCGACAAATAGTTCGGCGAAGTCAGCGCCGAGTGAAATGCCATGGTCAATGACTGACTGTGCCGTTTGGTGATTAAGCATGAAACGTCCTGTGTAGGCTTGATGATTCAATAATAGCAGCGCAGTATAAACGGACAAACCCGTTCAGTGTATAAACACTGAGCTTAATAGAAACCAGGCGACATCGAATGACCTTACGCCTTTATCAAAAAGCACCTGTGGTTACCTCTGGAGTTTTAAAATGACCTACCCTGAAAACAGCGACATAGAGAGATTCATTAGTAGCGAAGAACCCGAGGCGGTCCTGGAGCCCGATCTGCCAATCATAGACCCACACCACCACCTTTGGGACAATCGGGTCGCGACATCAATCTTTGAACAAACCGTTTATCTGTGCGAAGAAATCATGGCGGATATCAACAAAAGCGGTCATAACATCACCCAAACAGTGTTTGCTCAATGTGGTGCTTTTTTTCGCGCAGACGGCCCAAAAGACATGCGTTGCGTTGGTGAAACAGAATTCGTTCAAGGGGTTGCCGCCATGAGTCGCTCAGGGATTTACGGTTCGACGCGACTGTGTACCGGTATTTTTGGCTCAGCCGACCTGAGAGCAGGCGCCAGCGTAGAACCTGTGCTTGAAGCCCACCTGGCCGCGTCAGCCAATTTTCGAGGGATACGTACTGCCTTCCCCTCTGATCTTAATCAAACCTATCTTGATGGCTTTGCACTTCTGGCGAAATACAATCTCTCATTCGATCACTATTCGCCGGATTTCGAACGTCTGCCTACGCTCGCTAAATTAGCCGCTGCCCATCCTGAAGTCCCTGTAATCGTCAATCACTTCGGCGGAACTGTTGATCTGGATGCTGATGCAGAAACATTTGCACGATGGCGAGAATGTATCGATATCGTTGCGGCAAGCCCCAATACAGTCATGAAACTGGGTGGAGCCCAGATGCGGGCAGGCGCCTGGGAACCTTCTTTTCATATGCACAAACAAGATACACCGCTCAGCTCCAAGACGTTCTGTGATCTTCTATACCCATACTACATCGCCGCAATCGAGGCTTTTGGGCCTGACCGCTGCATGTTCGAGAGTAACTTTCCGGTCGACAGAGAGTGTATTTCCTACCGGACGCTCTGGAATATGTTCAAAAGAATCGCGGCCAAAGCCGGGCTTTCCGAAGACGAAAAAGCCTCTGTCTTCCGCGGTACAGCCGCAAGGGTATATCGACTGCAGGATTAACGGCTGGAGAGATAAAAGCAGTTTCCGCCCAGGGTAATCGATCACTGGGCGGCAAACGCGCAAAGCGTTATTGTTAAAGTCGATCTACCTTCGAAAGACCTGTCATTGTCCAGACAACCGCTACCGTAAAAAAGACGCCTGCAGCGGCAACAATGAATCCCAACAACGGATTCATCACTGACGCAAAGTACCCCATGGATACCGCACCGATCGGACCGCCGCCCAGCGTACCCAACGAATAAATAGACAATGCTCTTGCTCGATAATTCTCTGGCGCTGATTCCTGAATAATCGCTCGCCCCAGGCTCATTGCAACGCCGCCGCACATTCCCCACAGTCCAATACAAAGAACGTAGCCGTAAAATGGTAATCTAAGGTTTGTTAAAATCAGGAATACACCACCAGCTGCCAGTGCGATCATCAAACCCAAACCCTGACGCCTAATCCCGCCGATCGCCACCAGGATAACCGTCATGACAATGGTGCCAACCATAAAGCACATATAGGACAGCGCTATATCGAAGGCAGCACCGCCGTACACATCCCTGACGGCAAGTGGATTCAACACGGAGAAAGCGCCCATATAAAATACACCGACAGAAAACATCAGGATCATCACGGGGAACATACGCGGCGAATTAAAGATAAGCGATAGGCCATCCCTTATCTCGCCGAATACGCTTTGACGATTTTTTTCCCGGGTCTCAGCAAGCGATCCCCTCTCGGGCATCGACGAAGGCAGCTTTAACGCAACCAGAGCACCGAGAAGCAAAACTGTTCCTTGTATGAGCAACAACGGAACGGGACCCGTAGTATCTGCCTGGCTGGCAAACCCAAACCCGACAATCTGCGCAAAAAATGACAAACCCATCGTCATCGTCACGGCCTGCTGGATATTGGGTCCCGATACCTGATTTAAGATGCTGTCTCTGGCCGGTTGAATGAAGGCATTGAAACTCCCTACACCGACCGCGAATACGATTAACATCAGATAGCTAAGCGTCGAAATTTCGATCAACAGCACTAGCGTAAATACCGGCAGCGCTGCAAGGCACTGAAAAACGATGAGTATCGTACGCCGGTCGACCCTGTCGGCTAGAAGTCCACCGAACAGGATGAAGACCAGCCCCGGCAATTGAATACACATCTGTGCGATGCCCAATCGAACCCCACCTTCTCCTAGATAGACGGCGACCATCCAGGTAAACAAGACGCTATTGAGACCCCACGGAAAGAACTGGCCGACGACGCCAGCCAAATACCAGGAGAATTTTGATGGTGACGCGCTCATCGTTATGATGCTAACAAAATCTGCAGTCCAGAACGATGCTCGTCGATATCATCTATGTGTGTTCAGGAAACCCGAATACTTTCTAGCCACCTGATTCCCATCACGCATAAATCAACATAGGACAGATTTCACTCGGCAGGTTAATCCCGTTACAGCTTAAAGTTTGACTTGAAAATCCCTGCACGCATACTGCTCGGATGAATATCGACCTAGATACGGGCAAGCTGGTTGTTTTTCTCGGCGGTCTGCTATTTTTTCTGGGCGTCGAAACTCTTGCGCCAAAACGACCGTGGCGTGAGAGCAGATTCAAACGCTTACTCTTCCATGGTGGCATAGCAGCACTTAACACGGTATTGATCCGATTGGTGATTTATGTGCCGCTCCTACTATGGGTCGTATTCGTCGAACAACAGGGTTGGGGCATCTCACGCTGGTTAGGCTTAACGGGCTGGGTCGAACTCGCGGCTTCTCTCATCGTACTCGACTTATTTGATTACTTCTGGCATCGCGCAAATCACAGAGTCACCTTCTTATGGCGCTTTCACAAAGCACATCACGCGGATACCGCGATGGATGTGACCACGGCCCTGCGTTTTCATCCCGGCGAGCTGATGATATCGGCGCTAGCCAAGGCCCTTTGGATTGCCATATGGGGACCCACCGCCATTGCATGGTTTCTGTTTGAAGCCATGGTGAGCCTGTGCGCACAGTTCCATCATAGTAATATCGATTTCCCTGACTATATTGAAGGGGGCATCTCGGTACTGATCGTCACACCCCGCTTCCATGCCAGCCATCACGCCGTCGATCGCCATTACGGCGACGCTAATTTTTCAACTATTTTCAGTCTATGGGATCGCCTATTACGCAGCTACCAGCGTCCAGAAAGCGGCGACGCAATCACCAATACGGAATATGGCCTGGGCTTACCCGAGGCGCGAGACCGGGCCTTCTCACCCGGGGCATGGCTTGTCGAGCCCTTTCAATCCAACAATTTGAACGTCAACAACAAAAAAGCAGACCCAGCCGAGTGAAATGTCGTGACCTCAGCGTCGCAAGTACTGATAATGCATGCACCTTAATCAAGAGTACTACGGCTAATGAAAATTTTATTAACTTTTATTATGTTACTCCCACTATTCGCCTTCGCTGACGGGCATGACCCATCAAAGGAACACGGTGGCAAAGCTGCTGAGGCAAAAGAGCACGGTGGCGAAGCTGCTGATGCAAAAGAACATGGTGGCGAAGCTGCTGAGGCAAAAGAACACGGTGGCGAAGCTGCTGAAGCAAAAGAACACGGTGGCGAAGCTGCTGAAGCAAAAGAGCATGCCGGCGAAGCTGCGTCTTCACAGTAGTGAGCGATCGTGGGTGAATCGCTACCTGCTTGATCGGCGAATCAATGCTAATTTGATCAACAGCCTGCTTGCCGGGCTGTTGATTATATTTAGCCCTTGGTCTACCGCCGAATCGACAGCCGAGACCTCGCCCCAAGCGTCAGTATTCAAATTTTATGTGGAGGACATCAAGTCCACCATGCAAGCATATGTGGCCAGCCAGGTCGATACCGATAGTATCTTTCATTTGAAGGATGATAAGACCGGTGAAAACCTCGAACTGAAGTTCGTGATGGTGCACGACCCCGTTCGTCAAATTCGAGGCAACATCTATTTTGCCTGCACGGATTTTCATGTGCAGGGAGAACCAGAGAAAATTTACGACATCGACTTCTGGATGGACGGTTCAAGCGGCGAACTTAAGGTTTACGACACCAAGGTGCACAAAGAACCTCGCTCATCTCTGCTTTACGGCTGGTATAAACATCCACGGTATACCTTCGTCAATGACGAGGTCGAATACCTCTATTAACTCGATTGCACCCTAACAACGGGCTCGTAACAACGGGCTCGTAACAACGGGATGATTACTCCGACCCCGCTATTAGGGACCAAAATTGGCGCCAAATTTGTAGTAACCTGCGCAAAGATCAACGAGAGCACAATTTATGAGCCATTTGTTGCTGGACAAGAAAAACCACATAGCCACGATTACCTTTAACCGGCCAGAAAAGCGCAATGCTTACAGTCCCGAGATGGCCGTGAAGCTCACGGGATATTTGAGAGACTGCGATCGTGATCCGGACGTGCGCGCCGTCATTATTACTGGTGCGGGTGATGCCTTTTGCGTCGGGCTTGATATGAACGATGTTAAAAAACGCGGTGAGAAGCCCAGATCAGCTGAAGCAGCTGACGTCTCTGATTCAGGTGGTCACCCAACCCAGCGAGTGCTCAGAACCTATCCGTTCCAGATATCAAAGCCCGTCATCTGCGCCATCAATGGTTCTGCAGGAGGCTTCGGCGCTGCCTATCCACTCACCTGCGACATACGAATTGCAGCTGAAGATGCCAACATCGCCTTTTCTTTTGTGAAGTGGGGGTTGATCCCTGAAATGGGTGCAACCTGGACCTTGCCGCGTTTGATCGGTATTGAGAAGGCCGCGCACTTGATGTTGACCGGCCGTAAAATTACGGGTGCTGAAGCTGCAGAAATGGGGCTGGTATTACGTGCCGTACCTCGCGACCAGGTATTAGATGAAGCGATTGCGCTTGCAACGGAGATAGCAGAAGGCTCATCACCTTCTGCCGTGTCGCTTGTGAAGCAGATGACCTGGGGGCGAATGATGGATGAAGGTGAGCTCTATCGAGCGATCTATGAAGACGATGATGCAATTGCCTGGGCTTTCACCGGGCCTGATTCTTCAGAAGGCAACGCTGCGTTCCTGGAAAAGCGTTCGGCAAACTGGGCAGAAGTCGATCCGGACCAGTTGCCAAAGTTTGGTCGACGAAATGCTAACCCCTTTGGCTTGGGCTAACACAGAATTAGCGAGTCAGTCTTGATGCGCTCCATCGAAATAGCACTCGAAACATCAGAGACGTGCGCAACGATGAGATATTTTGCGAATATTGCCCGTATCAGGCAATTCAGCCTATCTCAGTGTTTATATAAATCATGTGCCTCTCACCGTCAGCTGTTCAAGCCCTCGAAAGAAAGTTGAGTCCGACCAGACAAAGTCCTGCTCAGGTAGTGTTAGCTCGGGATTAGGTGCCTTGCTTTCTCTATCCGGGAATTGTCAAAAAATAGTATCAGCCTAAACTTGAATATCCAAAGGTAAGCCGACTCTAGGTATTAGTCCTGTAGATAAAATCGAGTCCCGCAAATCAGCACCTGGTCGTCTGAGACATAGCAGTCACGACGCTTTGCCTCATTGAGTATCGCGGCCCGATCCGCGACTCGAATATGCAGCCCAGAGAGACCAGGCCCTCGATCGTCACCTAAAGGAACGAAACGTAACGTAACATTGTTGAGCGATACAACGATGCTCTCTGCGTCGACAGCGCATTCAGCGCCAACAATGCGCGCCCACTTGTCAGCAAGTGAGGCAGGGTTAGCTGCTTGCAGTTCAACGCCGACGATATCAATGGTGACATCCTGCTTGACCTTGTCTTCCCAGCCGAGGCCGCCGACAGGCATCCAATAACCATCAAAGTCATTATGCTGGTCTGACTCAAGTTCAAGGAACGCAGCCTCAAGATCCCGAGGGTGCAACTGCGTCAGATGCCAGTCACCTCGCTCTGCCTCATGCGCAATCCTTACGCCGCTATCGAGGGCCCGCTGTCGTGCGGCAAGTTGGGTCTCTCGACTATCGGCTTGGGTGATCACCATGTAGCCGCCATCACCGCCGCGACGTTCCAAATAACGACCACCCGCGGTTGCGTCCTGTATTGGCGCGACCACCTCCAGGAAGTTTCGACCAATTGGCATCAGGGCGTTCTCGAGCCCAAACGCGGCGACACCATCATCGACGTAACAGACATTAATGCCGAGGATAGCCGTTAGGTCTTCAATGACCGGCTCGAGTTGTGCGGCAACAAGACAGATTTGGCGGAGTTGAATACCTGCCTGCACGTCTGGTTGAATGCTCACTGGATCAATTCTCCAGCTTGGAGAAATTAGGAGCACGCCTTTCTACAAACGATGCAACACCTTCCTTAAAATCGTCGCGCGCCAGACTCTCGTCCATCCAGCGAGAGGATTCCGTCATCGCCTCTCCCAACTCACGATTCAAATGTTTGTAGACCTGACGCTTCATCATCATAATGGAAGCGGGTGCTGACGTCTTTGCTATGTCGCGCAAAAATTGCTGTGCCTCGCTGCAACAGGTGCCGGATTCACAGAGTCGATTGGCGTAACCCATGCGGAACGCTTCTTCGCCATCAATCCGCCGCGAGCTCCAATACATATCGAGGGCATTGGCGGGACCCACAATGCGCGGCAACATCCAACTAGTACCATGCTCGGCGATCAATCCACGGGGACCAAAAGAGGTGACCAGTTTGGCATTGCGGTCCATAAAACGCATGTCGCAGAATGTCGCGTAACTGAAGCCGAGTCCTGCAGCCGCACCATTGATGGCGGCGATCAACGGCTTGCGCAGCCCCAAAAAATAGGTCGGCGACCCATGGTAGTTAGGGTCGCCATCTGGATTGCCGGGTTGCGCTTGCAGATGTTCGAAGTTGGCCGTGGTGCGCTCGCCGGCATCACTCATCGACCCTAGAGCATTCATGTCTACGCCAGCACAGAACCCACGACCCGCTCCCGTCAGAACCGTGCCGATCACGTTGGAGTTTGTTTCCGACTGATCTAAAGCGTGGCGAACCTCTGCCTGGGTCAGGTCGGTCAGTGCGTTCAATTGGTCCGGCCGGTTCATTGTGATGGTGGCAACAGGACCATCGACAACATATTGAATTTCCTGATATTCCGACATATTCATTCTCCTCGATTTACGCTTATTTTACGTACAGGCTACCGCTGTAAGGCATCCCTTGTCGAGAGATTAGAATCTGGCGCTACAAGCAGGCATTGATCTATTATTGAACTGGTATTGATCTACTATTGAACTAGTATTGATCTAGTATTGATCTAGTATTGACCTAGGCAGGCAATTGATCAGTGGTCGACAGGAGCTTCGCCGTATGGCTGGAAGATACTTGGCAAACCGCACAAAAACAGGCCTGATTCATCCAGTCACCCACAACCGCAGTGACTGCAGATTCATCGATGATCCAAATAGATAACTGTCCAGGGTGGCTTGATTTAATGCATAGCTTCAAAGCCCATTTATATTGCACATCGATCAATGAACGTATCTAATCCCCGCTTAATTGTATCTCCTGAGCTTTTGGCGAAGTTTACTTGGCCACTACAATCACTTTTCAATAAGTCTACGGAACAGCAAACATGGGGAGGTTACAAAGAGATTACTCAGGTACTACTTTACCCGTCGCTACATTTGTACACGTCCTATACCGTCACGGCTGCACAATGGGTTTTATTGCCGTCACACTAATTTTTCTGCAGTCGACACCAGATGTTTTCTGGGCAGTTACTTCAGGTTTTTCAGAGAGCCCTTCAACTTATATCGTGGCTTTATTATCCGCGCTAGGGTTTTTCCTTGTTTTTTTAGTCAGTAAAGGCGTGCCGCTGAGTAGAATTCAAGGCCTGTGGATTGTCTATCTGCTTTATATATCGATCGTTGAAGAACTAGCCTTCAGGCTCTTTCTGCCTATGGTTATAGAACCATCTGCAGGGTTTTTGTCTGCAATAGTGATGAGCAATTTTCTTTTCGCGTTGCTCCACTATTTTACCCTTCGATGGAAATGGAAAAACTGCGTGTTTGTCTTTTTAGGAGGAATAGGTCTCAGCAGGCTGCTGGAGAATTCTGGCGATTTAGCTTTATTGGTCTTGGTTCATTTCGTAGCTACTTTCCTGAACACGCCGTCGCCGCCAGGTACTTCGACGCTAGCGAAAGGCCCCGAGTAAACACCGGCGACGTAGCCTCTGAATCTGAGAAAACCCACTGGGCAGGGATTAGAACAACAGCTTCACGTTGATATGGTGCTCAGCTAACCTCGCAACCAGGTCACCGCTGAGGAAACTGACCGCTTCCTGACTGCCCCTAAGTTCTCGATCAAAATGTGCCAGGCCCAGGCCATTTATGAGCGCATAGGCATCGGCGCCGGCAACAAGTTCTGATGACGGTTTCATACCAGCGATCATCTTTTCCGTACTGCTACGCGCGTCCTCATCCATACCTTCTGTGAGCATACCCAGCATTAACTTGTAACCGTCGTGGGTTTGTTCAATGGCATCGTTAAAATGAAAGTGATCCGCATTTAGCAGGACAACGGTGGTTTTCGGCTCCGGGTTGCGATTGAACATGTCCTGCATGCCTTCCAATGGCAGGATCGAGTCCAACTCGGCGACGATATAAAGGACAGGCACCTCGCGTTTCCAAGTAAAGTCCAGCGCCTTGGCCATGACGTTATCCGCGTCGATCTCCGTAAAACCGCCCGCGGGCGCTAGTGGCAAGGCTGCCCTAATACGCTCATCGGTTTCGAGGGTTTTGAGGGTCGTCCAGCCACCAAAGCTGTGGCCCGACATGCCGATCTGTTCGGGAATAATTTCCAGACCTGATTCGCCCGCTAACATTTGATCAATGACAAAGCTGACATCGCAAGGACGGCTTTGAACAAAACGCTCGATCACCTCAGGGTCGCCGGCCGCCCCCTCTCCTGAAATCATATTGGCTGTAGTATTGCCGACGTGGTCCATTGCCGCCACCACATAACCGTGGCTAGCAAGATGACAGCACAAGAAGGTGCTCTGGCGTCGCTCGCCGCCGAACCCATGCGAGAACACAACCAGGGCACGTTGGCCCGATTCTGCCTCTGCATCTTTAACTGCCTGCTGAACAGCTTCGCCCATACCGGGCACCATTTCGTAACGGTCCTGGGTCGCAGGATCAAGATCCTTGCCCTCATATGCTTTAGTGGCCGGGTACCAAACATCAACGGGCAAGCTGTGATTGCGCTCGGTATCTGTCCAGTTAAATTGACGCGTTCCAACAGGGTACGGGCCCCGAGTGTAAGGATTGTATTCGGACACTAGATCACCTTCTTATTGTTTTAGCTTGCCCAATAGTATAACGCTCGCGCCCGATAGTAAGTCTTTTAACGGTCGACGAAACTACATATTTGGGTTCTACCTGAATTATCCAGAAGCTTTCTCGGCATAGTAGATCCTGTGTCCCTCTGGGTCGGTAACGACAAACTCTCGACCCCAGGATTGTGCCTTAATTTCACTAACTTGCGCGCCTCCACCATTAAGCTCTTCGTGTCGAGCTGCCAGATCCACGACTTCAATATACAGATGGAAATGATCGCCCTGCGCAACAAATTCAATACAAGGATCCGTATCGTCAACCCGTTTTAGATGCAAAACCTGCCCTTCAACATCAATACCGGCATAGAAATCTTCATAACGAAAGGTGAGTTTGTAGCCTAAGGTGTTAGTGTAAAAGTCGAGCGCCTGCTCAAGGT
>Ga0209047_1000084_pt1 | contig 87847 bp, 81 predicted proteins | sample SaaInlV_165m_DNA_3_FD_184681 | JGI IMG/M metagenome (GOLD analysis project Ga0209047, IMG submission 184681) | Marine microbial communities from expanding oxygen minimum zones in the Saanich Inlet - Saanich Inlet SI037_S3LV_120m_DNA (SPAdes)... | ecosystem: Environmental > Aquatic > Marine >...
ATGCACCGGGGCTTGCACCCACACGTGGCCCTCGTCATCAAAACCGCGCCGCCCGGCTCGGCCAGCAATTTGGGCGAATTCTCGGTTGCGCAAGATCCTGGTGGAGGTGCCGTCGTATTTGCATAATTGGGTAAACAACACCGTACGGATAGGCACATTGACCCCTACGCCCAAGGTGTCGGTGCCGCAAATGAGTTTTAGCAAACCCGCTTGGGCAAGTTTTTCTATAAGCAACCGGTAGCGGGGGAGCAGGCCGGCGTGGTGGAGCCCGATGCCGTGGCTCAAAAACCTTTTGAGGTCCTTGCCGATCGGGGTGTCAAAACGAAAGCCTGCTACTTCGCTGCGGATAGCCGCTTTTTCTTCTTTGCTGAGCACGCTCAGGCTGCAGAGGTCTTGAGCTTTTTCGGCGGCGGCTGCTTGCGTGAAATGCACAAGGTAAATAGGTGCCCGGTCGCTGGTGACTAATTCGTCGATGGATTCATGCAGAGGGGTTTCACGAAACTCGAAGGTTAAAGGCACCGGGCGAACCGTGCCGCCCACCGTGATAGTGGGGCGACCAGTGCGCTGGGTCAGGTCATCTTCGAAGTGTTTGGTGGGGCCCAAAGTGGCCGACATCAACAAAAACTGGCTTTGGGGTAGTTGCAGCAACGGCACTTGCCAAGCCCAGCCTCGTTGCGGGTCGGCGTAAAAATGAAATTCGTCGGCAATGACTAAACCCACGTCGGCTTGGGAGCCTTCACGCAAGGCTTGATGGGCCAAGATTTCTGCGGTGCAGGCAATGATGGGGGCATCAGGGTTGACCGCCGCATCGCCGGTAACCATGCCCACATTGTCGGCCCCAAAATCTCGAGTTAGGGCAAAAAACTTTTCTGACACCAAGGCTTTGATGGGGGCGGTGTACACGCTGCGTTGCCCGCGGGCCAACGCTGCGGCGTGGGCTGCGGTGGCCACCAATGATTTTCCTGACCCGGTGGGGGTAGCCAAAACAACATGGTTGCCGGCCAAGATTTCTAAAATGGCTTCCTCTTGAGCCGGGTACAACTCAAGACCCTGTTCGCTCACCCACTCAATGAAACCCAGCAACAGGTCATCGGGGTCGGTGCCGGCCGGTAGCCGGTCAATGAGCAGGCCCACTGCTTAAAAGACCGTGTACCCGCCGTCGACCACCACGTTTTGACCAGTGTGGTAGGCGGCTTTCGGGTCGGCCAGGAATACTGCGGCGGGGGCCATGTCGGCCGGTTCGGCCCAACGGCGCATGGGGGTGCGAGCAATGGTGGCGTCACGAAATTTGTCCCAGGCGTAACCGGCTTCGGTCATTTCAGTCAGTGTCCACCCGGGGCTTAAAGCGTTGACGCGAATTCCGTAGCGGGCGGTCTCTACCGCTAAGCCTCGTACCAAACCTAGTAAGCCGGTTTTGCCGGTCCCGTAGGGCAGGTTGTTGGCTGCTCCATGAACCGCCGAAGTAGAAGCAATAGCTACCAAAGCGCCCCCTTCGCCTCGAGGGATCAAATGTTGCAAAGCCGTCCGGAAGGTTAAAAATACCCCGTCTACGTTGATGCGTTGCACCCGTTGCCATTCTTCCAAACTGGTTTCATGCAAAGGTTTTCCGTTGCCGGGCACCGCGGCATTGGCAATGACGATGTCTACTTGGCCCATGGTTTCTACGGTGGAAGCAAAGGCGGTTTCTACTGATTCTTCGTCACCTACATCAACAATTTGTGCGCTGGCCTGACGGCCGGTGGCTTGCAGGGCCGCTAAAGCGGTGGCGTTCTTCTCTGGGTTGCGTCCCCAAATGGCTACGTCAGCCCCCGCTTCGGCTAAGGCCACCCCCATGGCCAAACCGATACCACCGTTGCCGCCGGTAATCAAAGCCGTTTTACCATTGAGGTCGGTCATGAGGTTTTCTCTTTCTTGGGTCGAGCCAGGGCCGAGCGTTCTGCTTCGACCTCTGCATGGAAGGTACAGCCTGCGAGGTGGTCGTTGACCAACCCCATGGCTTGCATCAAGGCATACATAGTGGTGGGCCCCACAAACGACCAACCTCGGTGTTTGAGATCTTTGCTTAAGGCGGTTGATTCTTCGGTGACCGCAGGGATTTCACTCATCTCTTTTTTGATGTTTACTGCGGGTTCCCATTGCCAAAAATAGGCGGCCAGCGAACCAAACTCTTGTTGCAGTTCTAAGGCCCGGGCTGCGTTGTTGATGGTGGAGGTGATTTTGCCGCGGTGGCGCACAATGCCGGCATCGTTGACCAAGCGTTCAACGTCGGCCGGCCCAAAGGCTGCCACCTTGGCCGGGTCAAACTCGGCGAACCCGGAGCGAAAAGCTGGGCGTTTCCTCAAAATGGTCAGCCACGATAAACCGGCCTGAAATCCTTCAAGGCAAACTTTTTCAAACAATTGGCTGTCGTCGGTAGTGGGCCGCCCCCATTCGTGGTCGTGGTAGGCAAGGTAGTCCGTATGTTGACCCGGCCAAGGGCAACGCGAGATTTGGTCGGGGGTTTCAACTTGGCTAGTCATGGTTGCCTACCGTACGCTCTGGGCTGACTCTGCTCAACTATTGGAGACCTCATGATTATTTTAGCCGGCACCATTACCTGCGATCCCGAAAAAATGGAAGAAGCCTTGACGGCAATTCGCCCACTTATGGAAGCCACTCAAGCCGAAGAAGGATGTATCGACTATGCCCTCAGCGCCGATTCTTTGGTTCCAGGGTTGATTCGCATTTACGAAGAGTGGGAAACCGACGAGGCATTAGAAGTCCACAGGAAAGCCCCCCACATGGCCGATTTTCAAGCCCAAACCGCCAGCTTTGGCATATCGGGCGTGTCGCTAAACCGTTTTTCAGACGCCACCGTCACCAAACTGGCTTAGCTAACCCCCACTTGTGACATGGGGCCTGACACCATGCCACTCAGCCATATGGCAGACTGACGGTATGAAGCGCCGAGCAGTGGTGGTGTCCGTTTTGTTGCTGGCCTCTTCCTGTGGGTCCTCAACTTTAGAAAATGCAGTGCCCGCCTCCGATGCGCCGGTTTCGACAGAAGTCCTGACCGAGTTAACCGTTGAAACCGTCACCACGACGATGACCCCCACGACGATGACCCCCACGACAACTTCGGTGACTACGGCAGCGCCGACTACCACTCAGGTACCAGTTATTCCTACCCCGGGGGCTGCCGACACTTTTTCTGCCGAGCATCTTTCGTTGGATTCTGAGTCATGGTTTGAATCCGCTGACCAACCCGACTTTGTTGAAGCGGTCGCCGCCACCTGGCTTACCCCCCAAGACGTGGTACTGGGGGTAGTGCAAGGCGGAGAAGCAGTGGCTTTTCCGGTAGACCAAATGTCGTATCACCACATCGCCAACACCACCATTGGGGGCCTGCCCTACTTGGTGACTTATTGAGGGATTTGTTCCAGCGGGGTTGGTTTCGACCCCGTCATCAACGGAGAGGCCTTAGAGTTCGATGTGGCCGGGCTTTACGACGGCCTGTTCGTCATGAGCGACCGCAGTACCGGGTCGGTCTGGACCCACTACGACGGCACGGTGCTTACCGGGCCGTTGGCCGACACCGGCACCCGGCTCACCACCTTGCCCCTCCACCACAAACGCTGGAGCGATTGGCTGGCTGAACACCCTGACACCAAAGTCTTGGCTTGGGAAGATAAATATGCCGACCGTTACTGGGACACCGAACCCGGGGCCCCCGGCTTAGGGCAAGAGTTCTTAGACACCATTCGTTCCCTCGATGACCGACTGCCAGAAAACGAACTGGTTTTCGGTTTGGCCTTAGGTGGAGAGTCTCGGGCCTACCGTTTTAACCAAATAGATGAACCCACCTTGATCCAAACCGAAATAAACGGCGAAGCTTTGGTCATGGTGCTCGACCCTGACGGGCCTTTCGGCGTGGCCTATCAGGCAACAACAAACGGGGAAATTCGAGAGTTTCAGTTAGTGCAAGGAAAGTTGGTGGACAGCCAAGGGAACCAATGGAATCTTGACGGGACAGGCGAGGGAGGGTCGCTAACCTGGGTCACCGGACTGGTCACCGAATGGTACGGCTGGGCCGCTTACCACCCCGAAACCCAGATCGTAGATTTAACTGCGGAGCAGTAATCGGTTGCGGGCTTTCCTCCGGGCAAACAAAGGTGTAGGTTGGCAGCATGGACATTAAAGACATTCACAGCGTGGCCGACATCATCCTTCTGGGAGCGGCCGAAAAACCCGACGAAGAAATGATCATCTTTGGTGATGAGCGCATCACCTGGCAACAGATGAAAGATCGATCCTCACAGGTCGCTAACGCCTTGCGTGCCGACGGGGTAGGACCCGGAGACCGCGTGGCCTACGTAGACAAAAACGGGCCCGAGTATTTTGAACTGGCTTTTGCCTGTGGCTTTATGAATGCGGTAACGGTGGCCGTCAACTGGCGACTCACCCCCATCGAGATGACCTACATCATCAACGATGCCCAAGCCAACGTGCTGGTCATTCACGAAGAACTTGCCGAACACCTCGCAGCCATGGAAGGCGACCTCCCCGATGTACATCGCGTGGTGGTCATCGGTAGCCACGACACCCATATCTCGTATCAAGAGTGGCGGGGTCAACAATCCACCGAAACGGAAGTGGCCGCTACCACCCCCGACGACGTATCCATGCAGCTTTACACGTCGGGCACCACCGGCATGCCCAAAGGGGCACAACTCACCAACGCCAACTTCCACTCCGCTTTTAACAACGTGGACTGGGGAATGGACGGCGGCACCCGCACCATGGTCATTATGCCGCTATTCCATATTGGTGGAAGCGGCTGGGCCTTCTTTGGTATGGGCAACGGTGCCACCTCAATAATGTTGCGCGATTTCGACCCGGTGGGAGCGCTCAAGGTTATTGAACAAGAACAAGTCAACTACGCCTTCTTCGTGCCCGCCATGTTGCAGTTCTTTTCTATGGTGCCCAACGAAGGCATTGACCTGTCTTCCATGAAAACCATTGCCTACGGAGCATCGCCAATAACCGAAGACGTATTGGTCAACGCCATGGAACTCTTCAACTGTGATTTCTCGCAGGTCTACGGCCTCACCGAAACCACCGGGGTAGTCACCCAACTTCTCCCCGAAGACCATGACCCCGGTGGCCCCCGACAGAATCTTTTGCGCTCGGCGGGTCGACCAGTTATCGGCACAGAGATTCGCATTGTTGACTCCGAAACCGGAGAAACCTTGCCCGACGGCGAAGTGGGCGAAGTTTGGATTCGCTCAGGCCAAATCATGAAGGGCTACTGGCAGATGGACGAAGAGTCAGCCAAAGCGCTCCCCGGAGAAGGCTGGTTCCTCTCGGGTGATGCGGCCTACATGGAAGACGGCTACCTGTTTATCCACGACCGGGTCAAAGACATGATCATCTCGGGTGGCGAAAACGTTTACCCGGCAGAAATCGAAAATGCTTTGATGGCCCACCCCGGTATTGCCGACGTAGCGGTGGTTGGGGTGCCCGACGACAAGTGGGGCGAAGTCGGTAAAGCCATGGTGGTGGCAGCGCCCGACACCGAGATAACCGAAGAAGAAATCATCGCCTTCGCCAAAGAACGCCTCGCAGGGTTCAAATGCCCACAGAGCGTCAACTTCGTAGAGGTCTTGCCCCGTAACCCCTCCGGGAAAATCCTCAAACGAGAGTTACGGGCCCCCTTCTGGGAAGGCCTCGACCGGCAGGTTTAAGCGCCCGCTACCGAGCAAAGCCGAGGCACTGACTAGAGTCGGTGCCTATGGAAACACAACTCAACGGAAAAGTCGCACTGGTAACTGGCGGTTCACGCGGTATCGGTAAATCAATAGCTTTGGCTTTCGCCGAAGCAGGCGCCAAAGTCATGATCACCAGTCGCAAAGCTGAGGCTTGCCAAGCAGCAGCCGAAGAGATAACTGCTGCCACCGGCGGCGATGTGGCCTTCGTGGCTGGCCACGTGGGCAAAGCCGAAGATATTGAACGGGTGGTAGCCGCCACCATGGATGCCTTCGGGTCGGTAGACATTTTGGTCAACAATGCCGCCACCAACCCCTATGCCGGCCCAGTTATTGACGCCGACATCCCTCGTTGGGAAAAAACTTTCGAAGTCAACTTGACCGCCCCGCTGGCTTGGACTCAAGCCTGCTGGCAGGCCTCTATGAAGGAAAACGGCGGCAACGTGGTGAACATTTCATCGGTGGGTGCTTTTGCCACCAGCCCCATTTTGGGCACCTACGACATCACCAAATCTGCGCTCATTCACCTCACCCAGCAATTAGCCGCCGAAGTAAGCCCCGGGGTGCGTGTTAACGCGGTATGCCCTGGTCTTATTAAAACGGATTTCGCTCGAGCCTTGTGGGATGAAGGTCGAGGCGACCAGGTAGCGCAAAGTTACCCGCTTAAACGCCTCGGTGAAGTTGAAGACATCGCCCAAGCAGTTTTGTTTCTCGCTTCCGATGCCTCGAGTTGGATCACCGGTCAAGCCGTAGTGGTAGACGGTGGCGGCTTGGTGGCCTTCGCTCACTCGGGCTGACCCGCATGATGGAGCTGGTAATGACCGGCACGGGAAGCCCCCTTCCCGATGCCCATCGAGCCGGCCCTTCGCAACTTGTGGTGGTTAACGGTCGGGGTTTCCTTATTGACTGTGGGCGGGGTTGTCTGATGCGTTTAGCGGCCGCCGGCATGGCCTCTGGTGGTTTAGACCGACTGCTTATTACTCACATGCATAGCGATCACGTTTGTGACGTCAATGACTTGATTACCACTCGGTGGGTCACTGGTTTTCCTGCTTTGCCGTTGCCCATCGTTGGCCCGTTGGGGACACAACAATTCATTGACGACACTCTCACCATGCTGGGTCCTGATTTTGGGTGGAGAATCGCCCACCACGAAGACATTAGTGATCCGCCAGAAGTGTTAGTAACCGAGGTGGAATCCGGTGTGGTCTTCGACGATGGAGAGGTACGGATTATTGCTGCCCCCACCGAACACAAGCCGGTGCACCCCACGGTGGGTTACCGGATCGAAGCAGAAGGCAAGGCAGTTGTTTTGGCTGGCGACACCCTGCCCTGCCCGGCGCTCGATGACCTTTGCGCTGGCGCAGATGTGTACGTGCAAACGGTGGTTCGAGATGAAGTGATTTCCGCCATCCCGCTGCAAAGACTAAAAGACGTACTGGACTACCACTCCTCGGTGGCTGATGCCGCAAAAACCGCCCAGCGAACAGGAGTCTCCACGTTGGTGCTCAACCACTGTGTGCCGGCCCCGCCCGCGGGGACAGAAAGCGAATGGGTTGATTTAGCAGCAAAGCACTTTGACGGAGAAATTTTGTTGCCAAGTGACTTGGACCGCATACCGGTCGGGGATTAAACGTCGAGTTGGCGAGCCAAACTTTCGGTGGCCTCAATGAACTCTTCAATGATGTCCATCACTACTTGGCCTGCGGGTTTCGCTTTGTTCATTTCGCCTACAATCTGGCCCACAAAATAGGTGGCCAAATCTTCGGCCCCTGAGCCCTCATGGTGAGCAGACCGGTTAATGCGCTGCTGTGCCTGGTTGGTCAAAATAGGTTGAAGCGGCATGCCCAACGGGTCAGGGGTGTCCGGCCGCGCCCATTCTTTGCTCCAGGCCGTACTCAGCATGCGGGCCGGTTTGCCGGTTATTGAACGAGAACGCTCGGTGTCTGCCGAAGTGGCTTGCAACATTTTTTGCTTCACTACGGGGTGGGTTTCGGCTTCGTCGGTAGTTAGCCACACCGACCCGCACCAAATGCCGGCCGCTCCCAATGCCATAGCCGCCGCCATTTGTCGCCCTCGGCCAATGCCCCCAGCTCCTAAAACGGGTATCGGAGCCACCGCATCAACGATCTCAGGTACCAAGACCATGGTGCCTATTTCTCCGGTGTGGCCGCCGGCTTCTGCCCCTTGAGCAATTATGAAGTCCACTCCGGCATTGACGTTGCGTTCGGCATGCGTTTTGGTGCCGGCTAATGCTCCGACCTTTACCCCTTCTTGGTGGCAGCGTTCAATCATGCTGGCGGGAGGCGGGCCCAAAGCGTTGACCATAAGCGCCGGTTGATGAGCCAAAGCAATTTCCAACTGCTGGTCGGCTCGACTAGCCGAAAAAGGTGCGGTTTCTGATCGGGTAGCCCACCCTGGCGTGGCCTGGTCGTCTTGGGGTACGTCGTAACGTTCCAGCAGGTCTTGAAGGAAATCTTGGTGCTCGGCGGGGATCATGGCCGCCACATCAGAGAGGGATAACCCCCCGTCTTGGTCACCGGCGTATTTAGCCGGCACGATTAGGTCTACCCCAAAAGGGCGATCACCAAGCTCGTCTTTGATCCACTGTAGGTCCACCTCGAGGCTTTCGTCGGAATGAGCGACTGCTCCGAGTACGCCAAGCCCCCCTGCTTTGCTGACGGCTACCACCACGTCGCGGCAATGGGTGAAAGCAAAAATGGGGAACTCCACCCCAAACATTTCGGTAATCGGTGTTTGCATGGTTTTCTTTCGTTAGATAGTTACTTGGCCGTCAGGGTTGAGTTCTGCGTCAACCCCGATCATCTCACGCGAGGTGATGGCTTGGAGAAACCCGGGGTCATTTGTGGTGCCCCAAACTCTGGCCCCGGCGGGGGAACGCATCGCTAAAACCCCGTGTTCTGCTTGGCCGCTACGGTCGAACATGGCGGTACAGGCCTCAATGGTTGCTGGGCCAGAAAAGTCTGGGTCACCGGTGCAGTTGGGAAGCGCATCCACTGCTGGCTGCTCGTTCGAAAAGCGAAAGCCCTCGGTGGTTGGTGGCTGCGTGCTGTACACCCCAAAAGCGTGTTTGGTAATGTACCCCCCGTTGGCATGCAAGAAACCATGTCCCGGTTCTTCTCGAAGGGCCGCAACCAAGGCCGCTATGGCTTGCCCGCTGTAGTTACTTAACGGCCCGCCTGTAAAAGTCAACCCCCCGGTAACCGTCAGCGGGCGATCGTGGCTTATCTCTAGTTCTGCTGAAGAAATTTGTACCACTGAAGGGAAACACGAATACAACTCAAGGGTGGTGAGGTCGTCTATCTCTAGCCCGGCCAACTCAAGTGCTTTTCGTCCTGCCAGACGAATAGCGGGGGAGCGGTGGAGTTCTTTGCGTTCACTCAATGATGAACAGTCGTTGGCTTCGGTGCCGGCGTGTAAAAACACCCACTGTTCTTTCGGTACCCCCAAAGACAAAGCCTGTTCAGCGGAGGTCATTAAAATCGCTGACGATTGGTCAACGGTGTTGTTGGCATTCATAGCCAGGGGGTAGGGAAATCCGATGAAACGGTTTTCGGTCGTGGGGGTGACGATTTCTTCTGCGGTCAACAAACGCCGGCGGGCCGCATGAGGATTGGTGGCGGCAACCTTGTTGAAGCCTGCCCATAAGTTTCCGATTCGCTGCCGGTGCTCTTCGAAGGTTTCACCCCGGTGGGCACGAATGGCAGATTCAATGAGTGGGTAGACCACGATTGGTGAGCGGAGCCCGCGGGAAATTTCGTGGTCTGAGCCCATAGCGAGCGGTGTATCGAAAAGCGGGCAGGCATCAAGCGATTGATCAACGTCGGACCTTAAATCTACGCCAAGCTTTTTTGCTTTTCGATAAGTAAGCGCTGCTTCACCGCCCACTAGCAAAGCAATCTCTGATTTTCCAGACTGGATGCGCTGCCCGAGTTCGTTGAGCAAAGATTGTGGAGAATGGCCGGAATAGCCGCTCAGAAGAGAAGAAGCTCCGGAGGAGCCAATCTTTTGGGCCAGTTGTTTTCCGGGGTCGGAATAGCGCCACATGCCGTTCACCACCGCAATCGTGTCCAGCGAGGAAAGAGCCTGGGTGGCCTGAGCATCGACGGCCGCCGAGTGGGCCGCATCTTCCATGAGTTCCAACGGGGTTCGAGCACACGACGGGTCGCTAATCCGGTCGGTCACTTGTGCGACCCCGATGATCACCGGGGTACGAGGGTTGAGGTTCACCCCACCAGCATGGCTGCCCGAGGGGGCTAATGACTACACGGAAAACTGCCGCAGCGGTTAGGCGGCCCTCACCGCGCCTACAATGCATCTATGGCGTACCAAACCCCAGAGTTTCATCCAGCCTTTGAAGAATATTGCGAAACAATTTTCGAGCTTGACGAAGACAATCTTGAAGTAATTCAAGCCCGTATCGCTGAACGCATGGAAGTCTCCCGTCCAGCTGTTTCAGAAATGATTAAACGGCTTGAGGCAGAGGGACTGGTGAGAATGGACGGGTCAGTCATTGTCTTAACTAGCGAGGGTCAGCAAATTGCTCAAGCGGTGGTGCGCCGGCACCGTTTAGCTGAGCGATTCTTGACCGATGTTTTGGGACTCTCTTGGGCGGAAGCCCACCACGAAGCTGGCAAATGGGAACACGTTATTTCCCCGGTAGTTGAAGAAGCTTTGGACCGTTTTCTTGATGCCCCCACCACTTGCCCGCACGGCAACCCCATTCCGGGCAGCGACTACCAGCCGCCAAAGTCGCAATCGCTTTCAGAAATAGTTGTGGGCGCCGGGTTTACGGTGAGCCGCATTACCGAAGAGTTGGAGTTTGCCGACGGCATGTTGGAGTTCTTAGAAGAATCAACCCTCATGCCGGGGTTTACCGGTGAAGTCACCGCAGTGTCTCCCGATGGAACGGTCACCGTGGTTATTGGTAATCAGCACGTGGGGGTCGGCTCGTACGCCGCAGAACGTATTTTAGTTTTGGCTTAAGCCAAGTGGCTGGCTCGACGCACCACCAAAAGCCAAGTCAACAGGGCGCTAATGCCCACCAGTACCAAAGCCAGCAAAGCGGTTTCAGGCAAGTAAAGCGCCTCGTAAGTACTCCAAATTTCAACAGCTAACGTGCGGAACCCGATGGGCGCCACCAGCAAAGTGGCTGGTAACTCTTTCATAGTGGACAACATGACCAGCCCGCCGCCCGCTGCTAAACCGGGGGTCATTAGCGGAAGATCCACGGTAAAGAAGCGGCGAAATTTTCGGGCCCCTAAGAGGCGAGCGGCATCGTCCATTTGTTTGGGCACGGTGGACACCGCCACTTGAGAGGTGCGTAAGGCTTGAGCCCCGAAGTGCACCACGTAGGCAAAAACCAGCACCGGCAGGCTGCCGATAAGAAACTCAAAGGGCGAAGCGTGGAGGGTCCAAAAAATAAGCGAAAGCGCTACGACAAGGCCGGGAATAGCGAACCCAGCCACCACCACCGTGTTGACCAAGTCGCCGGTGCGAGAGCGGTGGCGGGCCAGCAGATAAGCGATAGGCAACATGGCGGCTATGGCTGCGGCGGCCGCCACTAAAGAAATCCAAATGGTATTCCAGGTGGGGACAATGACGTCGCTCCAGTCCATGCGCAAAGCGGTGGTGCCGTTTTGGTCACGCAACCAACCAAATAGCCCCCAATCGGCCAAAGAGATCGCCGGGGCGAAAAGTGCGAGACCCACCACAAAACTGATGGCGGTTAAAGCCAGCGGCTTCATACGCCCTAAGGGGACCTGCAGGGCCGGTTGGTTGCTGATGATGGCTGACCGGGCGCCTCGACGAGCCACCGTGCGTTCAGTGGCGATGACCAGCAAAGCAAGGGCAAGCAACAAAAAGGCCAAAGTGAACGACCGGTCCTGATCAAAAAGGCGAGTACGAAAAATGGTTTGGGTCAGCGTTTCGAAACGCATGAGGTGTACAGCGCCAAAGTCGCTCACCGTGTAGAGAAAAACCAGTAATGCCCCGGCGGCCACCGAAGAAGTGATTTGGGGAAAAACAATGCGGCGAAAAACAGTGCGCGGCCGGTCACCCAGAAGGCGAGCGTTTTCTTCTAGGCCGCGGGGTAGCGCCGCCAACCGAGCGGCTACCGGCAAATAAACATACGGATAGGTGAACAGGGTCAGCACCAGCCACGCACCAAACAACCCGTGGAGTCGCAGATTGAGGTCGAAGCCAATGGCGCCGGCCAGGTCGTGCACGATGCCTCCCGGGGTTAAGCCAGAGAGAAAAGCGGCCGCCCCGACAAAACTGGGGTACACCAAAGGCAGGGGCACGACAATGCGCCAAAAACGCTTAAGGGGAAGGTCGGTGCGGGTGGTGAGCCAAGCTAGGCCGGTGCCCAGCAGGGCGGCGGTGGTAGAAACCAGTACGGCCAGCTGCACAGTGCGCCAGAGCGGATCAAGGGTGGCTGCCGAGGTAAGCAGGTCAAGGTGGTCAACTTGAGCGGTGGCGGTGCGCCATAACACGTAGCCACCGGGTACGGCAAAAAGGGCCGCAATGGCCAGCGCTACAAAGGTGAGGGCGGGTGTGGGGCGGCCAGTCCCTACCCGGGGTTGGTCGACTGTTTGCTTGATAGGTTCACTCATTTTGTTTACCCATCGGTGTGACTCATTGGTCCAGTATCCCGCTGGCTTCGATGATTTCCATGGTCCGAGTAAAAGCAGAAGACACGTCGTCGATGGGGATGGCCCCCACGGTGTCTGCAGGGGTATCGGGCAACACGGCGGCCGGGTAAACACCGATGGCTAATGGGTATTCGTAAACCGATTCGGTGAGGTAGGTCTGTTGCTCATCGCTTAGAAGGAACGCAATGAGTTCTTGGGCCAAGTCTTGGTGATCGCTTTGGTTAAGTACCGCGGCGGAGGCAATGATCATGAGGCCGCCGTCGTCACCTTCTGAAAAACCCCAGTTGGCGCTGCGTTGAGCGTCACCGTTGGCGGCTACTTTTTGGAAGTTGTAGTAGTGGTTAACCAGACCAAATTGAATTTCGTTGCGGCCTACTGCTTCAACAATGGCTCCATTTTTGGGGTAAAAGCGGGCGCCGTTGGCCACCATGCCGTCCAGCCAGTTAATGACTGCGTCGTCGCCATTGCGAAGGCGGAAAATGGTGAACCAGTCTTGGAACGAAGAGTTGGAGCCAGGAATGGCCACCTGGCCACGAAAGCGTTCGTCGGTGAGATCAAAAACAGATGCAGGAAGTTCGGCTTCGGTTGTTTCGTCAATATTGTAGACCAACACCCGGCCTCGGCCAGCAAAACCGACCCAGTTGCCGTCGGGGGAGCGGTGACCGGCGCTGACTTGGTTGAGAATGTCTTCGCTGAGGGGGGCCAGAGCATTTTGGTCTTCGAGGTAACCCACCGGGCCGGGGCTACGAGACAAGAAAACATCGGCGGGCGTTTTGTCGCCTTCGGTTTCGAGCACGAGGGCCAAGTCGTTGGAGGAGCCGTAGCGAACCTCAAGGGCTATGCCGGTGCTGGCTTCGAAGGCCTCAAAGATGGGGCCAATCAGTTTTTCACTTCGTCCGGAGTAGACGGTAAGCGTTTGGATGTCATCGCCGCCACAAGCGGTTAGACCAAAAAGCAGGCTAAAGGCCAGCAACGGGGTGAAGAAGTACTTGGGTCTGAACATGGGGGAGTTCTTTCGGTAGGGGTTTTCCAGAATGATTGTTAGGCAACCTTAATAATCATTCTTTGGTAAACCAACCGGAAAAGCGATTGCTCCGGGGCCGCAATAAGAAACAGCTACCTGGTCGCTGCGTGTAAACGTTTCTTCGGCGTGGGTGCGCACCCGTACTGAGGTGCCGGAGGTCAACAGCACCTGAACCATGGCATCGTGTCCGTAGTACTCCACGAACTCCACCGTGCCGCCGGTGCCGCTGGAGATCTTGAGGTCTTCGGGGCGTACCACCAACTCGGCCGGGCCAGCGATGGGGGTAGTCACCGTCACCGGACCCACCTCGGTAGTGCAGTCATCTGGTGCTTCATCGACACTCAACAGGTTGGCTTCGCCAACAAAGGTAGCCAGCCAACGGTTTACTGGTTGACGGTAAAGCTCCGCTGGGGTGCCCACTTGAGCAATTTTTCCCTCATGCAATACGGCTACTCGGTCGCCCAGAATAAATGCTTCTTCCTGGTCGTGGGTAACAAACACTGTAGTGATGCCCAGGGACACCAACAGTCGGTGAATTTCGTTGCGCACGCTATGGCGCAGGGTGGTGTCCAAACTAGAAAACGGTTCGTCCAGCAAAAGTACCCGGGGTTCGGGGGCTAAGGCCCGGGCTACCGCTACCCGCTGTTGCTGGCCTCCAGAAAGGGTGCCCGGCAAACGGTCAGCGAGGTCACTGAGCCCCACTAAAGCCAGGGCTTCCCGGGTGCGGGCTTCTTTTTCATCTTTGTGATGCAGGCCGTAAGCCACATTTTGACCCACCGTAAGGTGAGGGAACAGCGAACTGTCTTGAAAAACCATGCCGATGCGCCGCCGCTCTGGAGCCACAAAAGTTTTTGGGCCGTGGAGCATCCGGTCGCCAAGGGTGATGGCTCCATGAAAGGGGCGTTCTAAGCCGGCCATGCTGCGCAAGAGGGTAGTTTTTCCGCATCCACTGGGCCCCAACAAGGCCACGATCTCTCCGGGGGCGACCTCTAACGAAACGTTTTGCAGCACTGAGCGCCCATCAAAATCTACCGAAAGGTCGTCCACGGCAAGCCCAGCAGGCGCCAAGTCTTGCGGAGCAACGGAGCGAATGTTCACCATGCCTAACAGGATAGGGGTGGCAGCCTTGTCCTGCAATCCCCGTGTTGCGACATGTCGGCTCTGAGCCCACATGTCGGGGTTTAGGCTTGGGGCATGGAAGAAGTAGCGATTGGCTGGTGGGGGTTAGGGGCTTCGCTGCTTTTGGTGGTGGCTGCTGTGGGGGTTTCGTTGGGGCGGCGGTTGGAGTTGGAACGAGAACTGTTGGTGGCTTCCGGGCGAGCATTGGGGCAGTTGGTGCTCGCCGGGTGGGCGCTTACTTTGTTACTGGATGGAGGAACTTCCCTCTGGTGGGCTTGGCTTTGGGTAGCGGTCATGATCCCCGTGGCCGCCGTTACCGCCCAACGCCGCGAACCACGCCTCCCGGGCTTAGTTTGGACCACCGCCGCCGGCTACTTGTTGGGATTGGGCGCCTCATTGGCCGTGGTATTTGGCTTCGGAGTTTTTCCCCTCGAGGCTCGTGTGTTGGTGCCCATCTCCGGCATGGTGGTGGGGAACTCTTTGCGGGTGGTCGTGGTGGCCGCCACCCGGCTAGTAGACAGCATCAACGAACGCTCCGGAGAAATCGAAGCCCTGCTGGCCCTGGGTTTTGATCGTCGCCGAGCAGTCCGCAATATTTCCGCACAAGCCCTCCGCTTGGCCCTCCTGCCGCAAATCGAATCCACCCGTTCGGTGGGCATAGTATTTTTGCCCGGAGCACTCACCGGTCTCATCTTGGCCGGAGTAGACCCCCTCGATGCCGCCCTTATTCAAGCGGCCATCTTGTTTCTGATACTGGGCTCAGCCGCCATCACCGGCACCGTGGTGGTCCTCGCCGGTGCATCTAGGTTCATGACCGCCGATCACCGACTAGTGCCCCCCGGCGCCGCGGGAAGTTGACCACCAAGGGCCTGGTACAACCCGCTAAAAGCCCCCAAGGACAAACCAACAACATTGTCTCGGCAACCCGATAATTCCGTCACAAAGGCACCTCCCAAGCCTTGAATAGCGTAAGCCCCGGCTTTATCCATGGGCTCTCCGGTAGCGATGTAGTCGACAATCTCTTGTTCAGAAAGCGAGCGAAAAGTCACTTGAGTGCGCACCACCCCAGAAACATCGTGGTCGCCTCGGCGTACCGCCAAACCCCCCACCACTTCGTGAGTGCGACCCGAAAGATTGTTCAACATGACCATGGCCTCATCAGTTGAATCGGGTTTACCTAAAATCTCATCATCGATCACCACCACGGTGTCAGCAGCCACCCCCACCTCACCATGAATTACCACCGAACGTAGCTTGGCCAACGCTAAACGCTCCACCAAAGCAGCGGGGGTCTCCCCAGGTAAGGGTGTTTCATCCACCGGCGGCACCCGCACCTCTGGGTCAAAACCCAAAGAACGTAACAAGGCCAACCGGCGGGGCGAACCCGAAGCCAACACCAAATGCTCAACCACCAGAGACCAAAATTTCTGCCTCCGCCGGGGGAGGGGTGGGGTCATCAGGGTTATCTAGCCAACCCTCGGGCAAAACCACCCGACGGGGCCCGCCCCGGTGGCTGCGAGGAATACGCAACGATTCGGGGTCCAAGGTCAGCGAAGCATCCAAACCGGCCAGCACCTGCGAGAGGTCATCAACCGAGGTGATCAACTGCAGGTCTCGGCGAGCCGCCGGCCCCGTGGCGTAACCCTTCAAATACCAAGCAGTGTGTTTGCGAAAATCTTTAATGCCATGTGGCCCAGCCCAGGCCACCAAAAGTTTTGCGTGGCGCACCATGGCTTCCGACACCTCACCCAAAGTAGGTGGCAAGCCCGGTTCGGCACCGCCATCTTCTGGGCGGCCCCCAAAAACGGTGGCCAAGTCACCAAACAACCAAGGTCGACCCAAACAACCTCGCCCCACCACCACGCCATCGCAACCGGTAGAACGCATCATGCGCAAGGCATCCCACGGCTCCCAAATATCTCCGTTTCCTAGCACCGGGATCTCTGTTACTGCTTCTTTCAACGCAGCAATATGACGCCAATCGGCTTGTCCGGAATACAACTGATGCACCGTCCGGCCATGCAGAGCCACTGCTGCGGCCCCCAAGTCTTGGGCAATACGGCCGGTTTCCAAAAACGTGTGATGTGCATCGTCGGTTCCCACTCGAAACTTTAGGGTCACCGGCACCGAACCAGCGGCCCCCACCGCCGCAGCCACAATGTCGGCCAGCAAACGAGGCTTCAATGGGATAGCCGCCCCGCCACCCTTGCGGGTCACCTTAGGCATCGGGCACCCAAAGTTGAGATCAATGTGGTCCACCCGGTCTTCGCTCACCAGCATCTCAACCGCTCGGTGCACGCTGGTTGACTCGGTGCCATAAAGCTGGATGCTGCGTGGTGACTCATCGGGCCCAAAATGACTCAAGTGGCTGGTTTTTAAATGGCCATCCACCAAGCCGCGAGCGGTAATCATTTCGCTGACGTAAAGACCAGCCCCAAAATTGCGGCACAGGCTCCGAAACGGAGCATTAGTGACCCCGGCCATGGGAGCCAGCACCACCGGTGGCCACACCGACAACGGGCCGACCTCTACCGGAGCAAACTCTCCGGCGGCCGCCACGGCCACGGTTTCATTGATTGGTGAACGTAAACCCATACCGACAGGATACGGGGGATTACTGGGCCAAGCGGATTCCTTGATGGCCGGTGGTGCTTTCTGGGGTCGTGGCCGACCGAGCACCCACCCGATAGCGGTGGCAGTAACTATCGTGGCACAAAAATGAACCGCCCTTAACTATGCGGTGCACTCCCATGGCCGGCCCGGTGGGGTTAGGGATGGGCCGCTCTTGGGAAAACTGGGTGCCAAACCAGTCGCTGCACCACTCCCACACATTGCCTGAGCAATTGTAAAACCCCCAATTGTTCGGGGCAAAAGCATCCACCGGAGCAGTCCCGGCGTAACCATCTTCGGCGGTGTCCTCAACAGGAAAAGTACCGGTCCAAATATTGCAGCGATGCTGGCCATCAACAAGGAGTTCATCGCCCCACGGCAAACGGGCCTGGTCCAGCCCTCCCCGAGCGGCATACTCCCACTCGGCTTCGGTAGGCAAACGCCCGCCCGCCCACTGAGCAAAAGCCATGGCATCCAACCAAGAAACATGCACCACCGGGTGATGGCTGCGCTGGTTTATATCGCTGTGCGGGCCTTCGGGGCTTCGCCAAGTGGCCCCCATAACTTGCCGCCACCATTCAGCACCTACCACCCCTCGGGTGTCTTCAAAATCGTCGGGTAAATGGCCCGCAAAAACAAAAGACCAACCTTCTTTTTCTGCGGTGGTTTTCCAGCCCGTGGCCTCCACAAAAGCAGCAAACTCCTGGTTGGTGACCGTGGTAGCCGAAAGAGAAAACGAGGCGATCTGCACTTCACGCACCGGGCCTTCCCCGTCATTTACGTAAGCCATCGGGTCTTCGCAGCCCATTCGAAAAACACCACCCGGCAACTCCACCAGGTTGGCCAATGGGTCAATCACGCTAAACCCGCCACAAAAGAACGAATGGCCACCGCGCATTCCTCAGGAGCCTTGAGATGCACCATGTGTCCTTGGTCGGGGACCACCACGCTGGCTTGCACGTTTAAATCCCGGGCAAAGAGCGAAGCGGCCGCCGCAAAACGTTTATCCCGCTCACCCAACAAAACCAAAGTGGGGGCGGTGATCTCGGCCAAGCGGTCAATCACCATGGCATCGGTATGCATGGAAATTTCTTCTACTCCGGGGGTCTGATCAAGCTTTTTGGCACTAGCCAACACCGCTTGGTTCCATTCTTCTCGGGCTTCGGGCTTGCGAAAACCCGGCCCGGCCGCCACCAACACCAACCCGGCTACATCCTCGGGGTGAGCTAAAGCATGAGCCAAGGCCAGGTAACCGCCCAAACTGTGTCCCACCAAAACCACTGGGCAACCCAGCGTGTCCAACACTGCCGATAAGTCAGCCAGCGCATGTTGGCGCGAGTACTGCCCTGCAGGAGGGCTGTCGCTTTTACCGTGCCCCCGAAGATCCCAAGTGGTGACTTCGTGGTCGTCCATCAGGTTTTCGGCTAGCGGCGCCCACACCGTTTGGTCATTCACCCAGCCATGAATAAAGACCAAGACGGGCCCGTGGCCTTCGGTGTTGACTGAGATGCGCACCCCGTCGCTACTGGTGATCACCGAAGACTCCGAAAGAAAGTACGCACATCGTTGAGCAACACGTCGGGGGTTTCCATGGCGGCAAAATGGCCACCCTGCTCATGCTCTGCCCAAAAAGTCACGTTGTGGGTGGGTTCAACCCAGCGTCGGCGGGCCATAAAAAGTTCATTGGGAAAAGCAGAAACCCCCAAGGGCACGTCGCCCAAAGAGCCCGGGGTCATGCCCCCCGGTTGCATGGTTTCAAAATAAAAACGGGTCGACGAGTTAATGGTTTCGGTAAACCAATACAACGCCACGTTGGTCAGGAGGTGGTCCCGGTCGATCACCGAAAAAAGATCCCCGTCGTGCTGGGCCCAACCGTAAAACTTTTCGCCAACCCACGACAACAAACCCACCGGAGAATCAGCCAACCCTGCAGCCAACGTTTGCGGGCGGGTTTCTTGAATACGGAAATACCCATTGTCTTGCCCGGCGTACCAACCGGCACGATCTAAATGCTGTTGTTCGGCGGGGGTGATGTCCTCAAAGTCATCTTCGGCCCCGGTTGGGCCAGCGGCCAACATGTTTACGTGACAACCCACCACCGACTGAGGAGCAAAATGGGTCATTTGGCGAGCCACCATGGACCCCCAATCGCCGCCTTGTACTCCGTAACGGTCACTGCCGAGACGTTCCATCAAAGCATTCAATGCTTGGGCGGTGCGGTCCACGCCCCAACCAGGTTCCGTGGTGGGCCCCGACCAACCGTAGCCCGGCAACGATGGCACGATCACCTCAAAAGCATCTTCGGCCTTACCCCCGTAAGCCGGAGGGTCAACCAGAGGGCCAATGAGGTCAAGAAACTCCACCACCGACCCCGGCCAGCCGTGTAACAACACCAACGGAAGGGCCCCCGGGTGAGGGGAGCGCTGGTGAATAAAGTGAATATTTTGGCCATCTACGGTGGTGGTGAAATGAGAGAATTCGTTGAGTCGGGTTTGCGCCGCTGCCCAATCAAATTCGTTTTGCCAATAGTCGGCCAAGTCTTTAAGCCACCCTAAGTCACAGCCGTAATCCCAACCGCTCTCGGCAATCTGGTCAGGCCAGCGAGTGTTTTCTAAACGCTGCTGCAAATCAGCAAGTTGTTCTTCGCTAACCGCAACAGCAAACGGTGAGATTTCTGTAGACAAAGTTTGGTTCATGCCTTGACCGTAGCCGTGCCTTTGCTTAACCTTCCACCCGGCGACTAGGTTCCCCCCATGGAACTCAACAATGCACACGTGGTAGTAACCGGCGGTTCTCGAGGTATCGGAGCTTCTCTCGCTCGGGCTTACGCCGCCCAAGGGGCCCGAGTGACCGTGGTGGCTCGTTCGGCCGAGGCTCTTCAAGCGGTAGCCAACGAGGTAGGCGGCAACGCCCACGTCGCCGACCTCGCTGATTCCTCGGTAGTAGACACGCTGATCGCTGACCTTGAAGCGGCCTACGGACCCATTGATGTGTTGGTCAACAATGCTGGGGTCGAAACGGTGGACCCAATCGCCACCGTGGACGTAGAAGCAGTGCGCGCCACCGCTCGACTTAACCTCGAGACTCCCATGATCTTGACCCGCCAAGTGCTGCCCGGCATGCTGGCTCGCCAAAACGGAGCGTTGGTTTTTACTTCGTCTATGGCCGGGACTTCAGGTTTTGGCGGCATGGGGCCCTACTGCGCTACCAAAGCAGGCATAAATAACTTTGTGGCTACTCTGCGCATTGAGCTTAAAAACACGCCGATTCGTACCACCTTGACCGCCCCCGGCCCGGTAGATACCGGCATGTGGGACAACGTAGAAAATGCGTCCCCCAGCGTGCAACGCACCGTCAAGCGCTTTAATGCTTTGCAGCTGATCCCAAAAACCACGCCGGAAAAACTGGCCGCTCGAGTAGTGGCGGCCACTAAATCCGGCCGCCGCCACGTGCGTCACCCACGGCGTTTAACGCTGAACTTTTGGCTGGGGGAGTCCCCCCGCCGCCTCACCGAATGGTTGACCATCGGGGTCAAGTTCGACCCCCTGGACAAAAACCAGTAACGCTAAGCGTGCTCAGCCAATTCACGTAAACGGCCCAAAACTTGTGCCGGGTCGCCCCCTACCGGGCTGACGTTGAGCGAGGTCACCCCGGCCGCTTTGTAGGCCGCCAAACGATCCACAACGTAAGCCTCATCGCCACAAAGGGTGGTGTTTTCAATCAACTCGGCCGGTAACGCAGCCATAGCGTCTTCTCGCCGGCCCTCAAGGTAAGCATCCTGTACCGCTTTGGCTTCGTCGGCAAAACCGTAGTCTCGGCATACATCGTTGTAAAAGTTTTTGCCCCGAGCGCCCATGCCCCCGATGTAAAGCGCCGCCATGGGGCGGGCGTAGTCGCGGTACTGCGCCGCATCATCGCCAATAGCCACCAGGCCGCCAGCCACAATGTCAAACTCGCCACGGTTGGGGTCGCGGCGGGCCATACCGGCCTTTACCGCATCGCCCCAAATGAGGTCCATGCGTTCTGGGTAAACCAAAAAGGGCAGCCAGCCTTCGGTGGTGGCTACGGTTTCTTCGACACTTTTTTGGCCCAAAGCAGCGACATAAATAGGAATATCAGGGCGCACCAAATGGTTGATGATCTTTAAGGGCTTGCCTAAGCCGGTGCCTTCTTCGGGCGGCAACGGCAAGGTGAATACTTTGCCTTCGTATTCAAGCTTTTCGCGCTGCCACGCCTGGCGGCAGATGGAAATGATTTCTTTCATACGGGTCAAAGGCAATTTGTAAGGCATGCCGTGGAAACCTTCAATAACTTGCGGTCCCGAAGCGCCAAGCCCTAAAGAGAAACGCCCGTCAGAAAGAGCGTCGAGGCCTGCGGCGGTTTGGGCCAACAGAGCCGGGGTACGGCTATAGGTATTTAAAATGCCACTGGCTAAACCCACAGTTGAGGTGCTGGCCGCCAAGTAACCCAAAAGGCTGACCCCATCAAAACCGTAGGCTTCGGGAATCCAAATACAATCCACGCCTGCCGCTTCGAGTTCTTTGGCTTGAGCGGCCGCTTCTTGAGGATCGGTGGCGTAGTTGAGGCTAGTTGTTATGCGCATAGAGGTATCTTGCCACTTGGTTTGTCTTAAAGTGAAACCGGGCTACGTCAGTTTCATGACATAAAATCTTGTATTGGCCAGCATTCCATCTAACCTTGAAACATGTCTGATGCGTTTATGCCGCTTTCTCTAGCGGACGGGTTTGCCTCAGTGGGCCAGGATGCATGGGCTGTCTTGGCGCAAAAGGTTTTGGGCGACCAACCGTTGAGTTCGCTGACCACCGAATTGGACCACGGTGTTTGCATCCAACCGCTCTACACGGTTGATGACGCACGAGGGCGGCAAGGCCCGGTAGGTAGCGCAGGCTGGGATATTCGCTCTTTAGTAAACGAAACAGAGGCCGCCACGGCTAACCAAGTGGCGTTAGAAGAATTACGCAACGGGGCCACCTCGTTGCTGCTGGCCGGCCACCACGATTTAGCCACGGTGCTTAACGAGGTGTACTTGGCTATGGCGCCGGTAGCGCTGATTCCTGGGCCACAACAAAAAGCTCAAGTTGACTGGCTGCTTAATGCTTGGCAAGAAATAAACCCCGCAGATTGCGCCGGCGCCTTAGGGCTTGACCCCCTCGGAGTAGCGGCCCGCTGGGGTGGCGCTCCCGACTGGAGCCAACTGGCCGAGGCAACGCAAACCACCAGTAGTCTCAGAGCGGTACGGGCCGTCACCGTTGATGCCACGGTTTATGCCGAAGCCGGTGCGGGCCCAGTTTCAGAACTCGCCGCCTCGCTGGCCACCGGGGTTACTTACTTGCGTCATCTTGCTGATTCTGGGGCAACGGTTGATGAAGCTTTCGCTGCCTTGACCTTTACTTACACCGCAGATTGTGACCAGTTTGTGACCATGGCCAAGTTGCGTGCCGCTCGTCGCCTGTGGGCCCGGGTGGCCCAAACCAGCGAGGCCGGCGACCTAAGCCAACACCAAACAGTAATGACCTCCGCAGCCATGTTGACCCGACAAGACCCGTGGGTGAACCTTTTGCGCTCCACGGTGGCTGCATTTTCTGCCAGCATCGGTGGAGCAGAAGTAGTAACGGTACGCCCCTTCGATAGCGCCCTCGGCCAACCCGACGAGTTCGGTCGCCGCATGGCGCGAAACCTACAACTTGTGCTGGCTGAAGAAAGCAGCCTCAGTTCGCTAATTGACCCGGCGGGTGGTTCGTGGTTCGTTGAAAACCTCACCGACCAGTTGGCGCAAGCCGCCTGGCAAGAATTCCAAACTGTCGAGGCGGCCGGGGGAGCCGAAAAAGCCTTGGCCAGTGGCCGTTGGGCCGCCGAAGCAGAGACCGCCGCCGCAGCCCGCTCGGCTCGTATCGCCGACGGATCTGAAGAAATCATCGGCGTAACGGCTTACCCCAACCCCGAAGAAACGCCGCTGTTGCGGCCAGCCACCAAGGATCAACCCGCCGGGCCGCTGCCCCTGCGCCGCTGGGCTGCACCATTCGAATCGGGAGGCACAGCATGATTCCCGACTTCACCACTGTTGACCTCGGCGAAACAGCCAACGATGCTCCGGCTAACCCCGATACTTTCTTAACCCCAGAACAAATCCCCGTGGCTCTTCAGGCCACCGCAGACGACCTTGAGGGGTTGGACTTTTTAGAAACCCAACCCGGGTTCGCCCCCTACCTACGGGGCCCGTACCCCACCATGTACGTCAACCAACCGTGGACGGTGCGCCAATACGCCGGGTTTTCTACCGCTCAAGAATCCAATGCTTTTTACCGCCGCAACTTGGCGGCCGGCCAACGTGGCCTTTCGGTAGCTTTCGACCTAGCCACCCACCGAGGCTACGACAGCGACCACCCCCGGGTCACTGGCGATGTAGGCATGGCCGGGGTCGCCATTGACTCCATTGAAGACATGCGCAACCTGTTTGCCGGTATACCACTGGACAAAATGAGCGTGTCTATGACCATGAACGGAGCGGTCTTACCCATAATGGCGCTCTACATTGTGGCCGCCGAAGAACAAGGCGTATCGCCCAAAGACCTCAAGGGCACCATCCAAAATGACATCCTTAAAGAGTTCATGGTGCGCAACACCTACATTTACCCGCCCCAACCCTCCATGCGTATCATCTCAGATATTTTTGCTTGGTCCAGTAAAGAAATGCCCAAGTTCAACCCCATATCTATTTCGGGCTACCACATTCAAGAAGCGGGAGGCACCGCTGACCTCGAACTGGCCTACACCCTGGCCGACGGAGTGGAATACGTGCGGGCCGGCATAACTGCTGGCCTCGACGTAGATACTTTTGCTCCACGGTTGAGTTTCTTTTGGGGCATCGGCATGGACTTCTTTATGGAAGTAGCCAAATTGCGGGCTGGCCGGCTTCTGTGGGCCAAGCTCATGCAACAGTTCAACCCGCAAAACCCGAAGTCATTGTCGTTGCGTACCCACTGTCAAACCTCTGGTTGGAGCCTGACCGCCCAAGACCCTTTTAATAACGTGGCCCGCACCTGTATTGAGGCTATGGCAGCCACCCAAGGCCACACCCAGTCACTACACACCAATGCGCTCGATGAAGCGCTGGCTTTGCCCACCGATTTTTCGGCCCGCATAGCTCGTAACACGCAACTCTTTTTGCAAAGCGAAAGCGGCACTTGTCGAGTAGTTGACCCTTGGGGAGGTAGCTATCACGTAGAGCGCTTAACCCATGATCTGGCTGCCCGCGCTTGGCAGCACCTCACCGAAATAGAAGAAACGGGCGGCATGGCGGCGGCTATCGAAGCTGGTATCCCCAAACTCCGCATTGAAGAATCGGCCGCTCGCACCCAAGCACGCATAGATGCCGGACGCCAAACGGTGATCGGCGTAAACCAATATCGACGACCTGTCGAAGACGAGATAGAGGTACTTCGGGTAGACATCACCCAGGTACGGGCCGACCAAATAGCGCAACTAAAACGTTTACGCGCTCAACGAGACCCTCAGGTTTGGGCGGATTCTTTGGCAGCTTTAACGCAAAGCGCCGAGAGCGGCCAAGGCAACTTGCTGGCTTTGGCCGTTGATGCAGCTCGTGCACAGGCTACGGTCGGCGAGATCAGCGACGCTTTAGAAAAGGTCTATGGGCGTCATGTAGCGGAGGTGCGTACCATTTCTGGAGTATTTAACGCCGAGGTAGGTAATGGAGAAGCCATAACCGCCGTGCGAACGCAGATCGTGGACTTTGAAAACACTCAAGGGCGCCGCCCCCGCATTTTGGTAACCAAAATGGGGCAAGACGGGCACGACCGGGGCCAAAAAATAATCGCTACGGCCTTCGCCGACTTAGGCTTCGACGTAGATATCGGCCCACTGTTTTCGACCCCGGCCGAAGCAGCTCGCCAAGCGGTCGAAAATGATGTGCACGTGGTGGGGGTGAGTTCGCTGGCTGCCGGTCACCTCACCTTGGTGCCCGAGTTGCGTCAAGAACTCGACGCCTTGGGCCGTGGAGACATCAAATTAGTGGTTGGTGGGGTTATCCCTACCGTCGACCATCAAGCATTGCTGGATGCCGGAGCGGTAGCAATCTTTCCACCAGGCACGGTCATTGCTACGGCCGCCGCTGAGTTGCTAAACAAACTGGTATGACCTTGCCCGTCGAACGCTTGTTAGCTGGGGTACTGGCCGGTGACCGAGCGATGGTTGGTCAAGCCATCACCTTGGTCGAATCAACCCAAGCCAGCGACCAAAAAGTCGCCCAAGAGCTTCTCGCCGAATTGTTGCCTCACGCTGGTCAAGCCCATCGAGTCGGGATAACCGGCGTTCCTGGAGTGGGGAAATCAACTTTTATAGAAGCCTTAGGAACCCAACTCACCAGCCAAGGCCATCGGGTCGCGGTGTTGGCTGTTGACCCGACCTCCACGGTGACCGGGGGTTCCATATTGGGTGACAAAACTCGCATGCAGAAACTGGCCAACGATCCGGCGGCTTTTGTGCGACCTTCACCGAGCGCCGGCACCTTAGGCGGGGTCACTCGACGCACCCGAGAAACCATGGTGGTGCTTGAAGCGGCAGGCTACGACGTGGTGCTGGTCGAAACGGTGGGGGTAGGCCAGTCAGAAACCGTGGTGGCCGCCATGGTAGATATTTTTGTGGTTTTGATGCTGCCGGGGGCCGGTGACGAGCTACAGGGCATCAAAAAAGGGGTGCTGGAACTTGCCGACCTTATTGCCGTCAACAAAGCCGACGGAGACCACTTACCGGAAGCCCGCACCGCCGCTCGTGACTACACGGCGGCTTTGCGTCTCACCCAACCGTTGAGCACCGCTTGGCGCCCGCAAGTGTCCATGGTGAGCAGCCTGACCGGTGACGGCATTGAAGAGTTATGGAGCAGCGTGCTGGCTCATCGAGAAGCCTTAGAGTCCGCTGGCCAGTGGGAAGAAAAACGTCGAAACCAACGTTTGGCGTGGATGTGGGCCATGGTCGAAGACCGGCTGTTGGTCGCTTTGCGCAATGATTCGACGGTACTTGAGGTACTTAAAGACGTAGAAACCCAAGTACAAGACGGCACCATGCACCCGTCTGCGGCGGCTGAGGCTTTAGACCAAGCGTTTGGGCAGGCTTAGAAGTCTTCGTCGAAGGCCACGCTGCCTTCGACCCCAGTTTGGTAAGCCGACACAGTGCGCTCAAAGAAGTTGGTGAGCTCTTGTACGTCTTGGAGTTCCATAAAACCGAAGGGGTTTTTTGAGCCGTACCGCTTGGGCATACCGAGTTGCATCAGCCGTTGGTCGGCCACGAACTGCAGGTACTCGCGAGTGTCGGCAGTGGAAAGACCAGAGATACCTTGAGCCAGAAGGTCTTCGGCGAATTCAAATTCAATCTCTACCGCTTCTTCCATCATTTCAACAATGCGTTCTGCAAGGTCATCGTCAAAAAGCTCTGGCTGTTCGGCTCGTACGGTTTCTACCACGGCAAAAGCAAAGTTCATGTGGCAGCTTTCGTCGCGAAACACCCAGTTGGTGCCGGCGGCTAAACCATTAAGCAGGCCTTTGGACCGAAGAAAATAGACGTAAGCAAAAGCAGCAAAAAAGAACAAGCCTTCAATGCAAGCGGCAAAGCAGATCAAGTTAAGCAGGAACTTTTTGCGATCCTCTGTGGCATGCAGTTCGTCAAGTTCGTCAATGGCCCCAATCCATTTGAAACAAAACTCGCCTTTGCGGGCAATGGAGGGGATGTTGTGAATGGCCGCGAACGCTTCTTCGCGTTCGGCGTGATCAGGAATGTAGTTATCCAACAAGGTTAAGTAGAACTGCACGTGCAGTGCTTCTTCGTAAAGCTGGCGAGATAAGTACATGCGTGCTTCGGGAGCGTTGATGTGTTTGTAAAGGTTCAACACCAAGTTGTTTGAAACAATGGAATCGCCGGTGGCGAAGAAAGCCACCAAACGAGAAACTAGATGCTTCTCCGCGGGGTCTAGTTTGCGGTCTAGGTCGGGGATGTCATCCGAAAAATCAATTTCTTCAACGGTCCAAGTGTTTTTAATAGCGTCGCGGTACATCTCGTAAAATGCGGGGTAACGCATAGGCCGCAAAGTCAGGTCAAAACCTGGGTCCAAAATATTGCGCTGAGCGGCGACCGGTTTGGTAGCCGGTGTTTCGTCGAACTCTTCGAAGGCGTGCTCGGTAAGGGCCATCAGTCGCACGCCTCGCAGGTCTCAGGATTTTCTAATGAACACGCCACCGCTTCGGCGTCGGTGAAAGCTTTGGCTGGCGCCGCTAACTTCTCGGCAGAGTCGCTACCTGAGGTAGTTTTGTTTATTCGGGTAGCCGGGCGAGACCGCAGGTAGTAAGTGGTTTTTAGGCCGGCTTTCCACGCATGCAAGTACATAGAACTGAGTTTGCCAATAGTGGGGGATTCCATAAACAAGTTCAGCGACTGGCTTTGGTCAATGAAGGCCCCACGTTCCGCTGCCATGTCTATAAGCGACCGCATGGGGATCTCCCAAGCGGTGCGGTAGATCTCTTTGAGCTCGTCAGGAATAGCGTCCACGTCTTGGATGGAGCCTTCGGCGGCTTTAACGGCGGCCGAGATTTCTTCGGTCCAAAGGCCACGAGATTGCAGGTCACGAACCAAGTAGCGGTTGATCTGCAGGAATTCACCGGACAGTGTTTCGCGTTTGAACATGTTGGAAACCTGTGGCTCGATGCATTCGTAGCAGCCAGAGATGGTGGCAATGGTTGCGGTGGGGGCAATGGCGATCATCAACGAGTTGCGCAACCCGTGAGCAGTGATGCGGTCCCGTAGGGTTTGCCAACGTGCAGAGTCAGTGGGTTCTACGCCCCACAAGTCAAACTGAAGGTCGCCCTTGGCCGCTCGAGTAATGCTGTAATTGTCGTGGGGGCCAGAGGCTTCGGCGAGTTCGGTAGAAGCCCACAAAGCGTTGAAGTAGATCTCTTCAGAAATGCGGGCTGATAACGAGCGGGCTTCTGGGGAGTCAAAAGCTAAACCCAGTTTGAAAAACACATCTTGTAAACCCATTAAGCCCATGCCTACCGGTCGCCAGGCGGAGTTCGAAAAAGAGGATTCTTCGGTGGGGTAGAAGTTGATGTCTACCACTCGGTCTAAGAAAGGCACGGCGGTACGCACCACGTCGGCTAGTTGTTCAAAGTCGAAGGCGCCGTCAACGACCAGTGAACCTAAGTTGACGGAACCGAGGTTGCAGACCGCAGTTTCGTCTTGGTCGGTGACTTCAAGAATTTCGGTGCACAGGTTAGAGAGATGCACGACCCGGCCCGGTTCGCCTGTTTGGTTGCAGCGTTCATTGGAGGGGTCTTTGAAGGTCATCCAACCGTTGCCGGTTTGCGCTAAAGAGCGCATCATGTGGCTGTACAAGTCCCGTGCGGGAATCTGTCGTTCGTAGAGTTTGGCCTCTTCGGCTTTGAGGTAGGCCGTTTCGAACTCTTTGCCGTAAAGGTCGGTGAGGTGGGGTACTTGTTTGGGGTCAAAAAGCGACCAAACCCAGTCTTTTTCAACCCGTTCCATGAAGAGATCGGGTACCCAGTTAGCGATGTTCAAGTTGTGGGTACGCCGCTGGTGATCACCGGTGTTTTCTTTCAGATCAAGGAAGTCTTCGATGTCTGCGTGCCAAGACTCCAAGTAAACGCAGGCGGCGCCTTTGCGGCGTCCACCCTGGTTCACGGCTGCTACGGAAGCATCGAGCGTCTTTAGCCAAGGCACGATGCCGTTAGACAAGCCGTTGGTGCCTTTTATGTGCGAACCCTTGGCCCGTACTCGGTGCCAAGCTACCCCGATGCCTCCCGCAAATTTGGAGAGTTTGGCGATATCGGTGTAGCGCTTGTAGATGCCTTCGAGGCTGTCTTCAGGAGAGTCCAAAAGGTAGCAGGAAGACATTTGGGGGTGAGCGGTCCCTGAGTTGAAGAGGGTAGGGCTGGAGGGCAAGTACCGCAGCGAAGAAATTAAACGGTAGAAGGTGATGGCGTCATCGGGGCAGGTGGCGAGGCCGCAAGCCACCCGGAGAAAGAAGTATTGCGGGGTTTCGGTGACCTCGCGAGTTTCTGGGTGACGCAGCAAGTAGCGGTCGTATACGGTGCGCAGGCCAAAGAACTCAAACAGGCGATCTTGTTCATGGTCGACGGTGTCGTTGAGTTTCCGGGCGTTAACGGCCACGAATTCAGCGACGTCGGCGCCGATGATTCCTTGCTCAAGGCCCGCCTGAATTGACTGGGAGAAGGAGTGAATGTCTTGGTTTCGCACCTCTTTATCAATCACCGTGGCCAGCAATCGGGCAGCTAAGCGAGAGTAGTTGGGTTCTTCGCCGATGAAAGCAGACGCGGTACGGATGGAAAGTTCGTCGAGTTCTTCGGTGGTAGCGCCATCGCAAAGACCAGAAATAGTGCGGGTGGCGATGCGCAGGGGGTCAACGCCGGAGAGTCCTTCGGCAGAGCGTTCTACGGCGCGCACAATTTTGTTGAGATCAACAAGTTCAAGGTCACCATTACGTTTGCGCACCATCATTTGGGTGGTGCCGGTGGCTGTGTCTTGGGTCTCTTCGGTGAGCGCCATGGTGTATGTCTTTCCTCTTTGGGTGCGACTTTTCCCGGCCGGGGGTGTGCCGCTTGTTGGTGTTTTTAGTTTTGCCGCCGGAAGCCCACAGCCTTTTAAGAGGGGAGCGCGCGATCCGACTGTTTAATTACACACTTGTAACTACACCAATGTCAAGTGATTCATGTGTTTTAGGCAAGATTTCTTTTTTCCCACACGCAGGGTGGTTAAAAAAGAAGAAGAGAGGTTTTTAGTCGCGCTTAGAGTGCGTATTTTTAGTGACCAGAAACGACTTGCAAACCGAGCGTAAGGGCGTGCCCTTCGATAATCATCTCGGTGATGTGTTGCCCGCCCGAACCCTCATGAATTTCGGTCGCTAAAACTTGGCTGGCCACATGGTCTTGATGGGCGTGCACCGCTGCCAGCAGCGCCGGGTCACCTTGAAGCCATAGGGCAATGCGATCGGTAACCACCAGGTCGGCTTGGCGGCGCGCTTGTTGCACTTGGCGCACCACATCTCGGGCCAAACCCTCAGCTTCTAACGCGGGGGTAATTGCCGTGTCGAGCACCACCACGGCGTCGCCGCTGGCTAGGGCTCCGGCCGTGACACCTTCGGGGGATTCCAAGGCCAAAGTGAACTCGTCTGGTTGGAGGGTTTCGCCAGCCACCACCACCGTGCCGTCATCTTGTAACACAAAGTCGCCTGAGCGAGCGGCCCCAAAGACCGCTTGCACTCCACGGCCCAAACGGGGGCCCAAGATTTGCCCGTTGGGTTGCAAAACAAACGAAGCGTGCTGAGTGAGATCTTCGGTGAGCACTACTTTTTTGACGTTCACCTCGCCGGTCAACAAGTGGATGAGGTCGTTTAGGGCTTCTGCGTTGGGGCCGGCCACCGTCAAAGTTGGCAACGGCAAACGCACCCGTAAACCGTTGTCTTCCCGTAGCCGCAATGCAGTAGAAGCGACGTCACGAAGGCGATCCATCTGTTCTACGAGATCTGGGTCGGCGGGTAGGTCTTCTGGGTTGGGCCAGTCGGTCAAATGCACGCTGGGCTGGCCGGTTAAACCGGTATGGATTTCTTCCATAACCATGGGCAAGAAAGGAGCAGCCACCTGAGAAAAGGTAACCAAAACTGTGTACAGCGTGTCGTGAGCGTCACGCTTGTCGGCTTCGTTGTCGCCGGATGTTTTCGCCCAAAAACGGTTACGACTGCGGCGAATGTACCAGTTGTTTAAAGCGTCAATAAACCCTTGAATTTCGGTGGTAGCGCCGGAGAGGTCGTAGGCCTCCATGTGTTCGGTCACGGTCTCGACCAAGCGGCGGGTTTTGGCCAAGAGGTAGCGGTCCAGAAGGTGGGTGGCGTCGGTGCGAAACTCGGCTCGGTGGCCGTCCACGTTGGCGTAAAGAGTGAAAAAAGAATAAGCGTTCCAAATGGGCAGCATGACCTGACGCACCACATCGTCAATACCGGTGTCGCTGATGCGTAAATCGCCGCCGCGCACAATGACCGATGACATGAGGTACCAACGCAGAGCATCGGCACCTTGGCGGTCAAAGATTTCTGAAGGTTCGGTGTAGTTGCGAAGCTTTTTAGACAACTTGGTGCCATCTTCGGCCAACAAAATGCCGTGACAAATTACGTTAGAAAAAGCCGGGCGGTCAAACAAAGCGGTGGCCAACACGTGCATGGTGTAAAACCAGCCTCGGGTTTGGTTGATGTATTCCACGATGAAATCAGCAGGAAAATGATCCTCAAACCAGGCTTCGTTTTCGAACGGGTAATGAAATTGGGCGAAAGGCATAGAGCCCGATTCGAACCAACAGTCCAGCACCTCGGGCACGCGACGCATGGTTGATTTACCGCTGGGGTCATCGGGGTTGGGGCGGGTTAGTTCGTCAATGAATGGTCGATGCAAATCATCGGGGCGCACCCCAAAGTCGGCTTCGATCTCGTCTACGCTGCCGTAAACATCAAGGCGAGGAAAGTCGGGGTTATCGCTCCGCCACACCGGAATCGGGGAACCCCAAAAACGGTTGCGGCTAATTGACCAGTCGCGGGCCCCTTCTAGCCACATGCCGAAACGACCGTCTCGTACATGGTCGGGAATCCAGTTGATGTCTTGGTTGAGTTCAATCATGCGGTCGCGAATATCTGTGACCTTGACGTACCAAGAAGAAATGGCTTTGTAAATGATTGGTGTGTCGGTGCGCCAGCAGTGGGGGTAGTTGTGCTCGTAAGTGTCGTGACGCACCAAACGGCCGTCTTCTTTAAGCCGGCGGATGATTTCTGGGTTGGCCTCAAAAACATTGAGCCCGGCCCAGTCAGATACGTCCTCGGTGAAACACCCTTGGTCGTCTACTGGTACCACTTGGCCGATTTGTATCCCGTTGGCTTCACAAACCGTTTGATCGTCTTCGCCGAAACCTGGAGCCATATGCACTACACCGGTTCCGTCGCTGGCGTCTACAAAATCTGCCGCCAGCACACGAAAGGCATCGGTCCGATCAGCGAAAAAGTCAAAAAGCGGGGTGTAGGTGCGCCCGACCAGTTCGGTTCCTTTTAGCGTGCCTGCCGGTTCGGTGTTTTCAAGTTGTTCGGTGTAAAGCTCGGTGGCTTCGTCGCCGAGGACAATAATGGTGCCGTCTTGATGGCGGCGCAAGGTGTAAGTCACTTCAGGGCCCACGGCCAGCGCCAAGTTGGAAGGCAGAGTCCACGGGGTGGTGGTCCAAGCCAAAATACGCATGGGCCCCAGGTCGCCTTCTTGCGCAACGAGGTCAAAAGAAACGGTTACCGCAGGGTCTTGGCGAGGACGGGTGGCGTCATCAAGACGAATCTCAAAGTTAGAGAGCGGAGTTTCGGCCCCCCAAGAGTAGGGCATGACCCGAAACGCTTCGTAAATTAGACCCTTGTCCCAGAGTTCTTTAAAGGCCCACATGACCGACTCCATGTAGTCGCGGTCCATGGTTTTGTAGTCGTGGTCGAAGTCCACCCAGCGAGCTTGGCGGGTAACGGTTTTTTCCCATTCGTTGGTGTAGCGCAATACCGAGGTGCGGCAGTGATCGTTGAATGCTTCAATGCCGTAGTCAATGATGCTGGCTCGACCAGAAACCGGAAGGCCCTTTTCGGCTTCCATTTCGGCCGGGAGGCCATGGCAATCCCAACCAAAGCGGCGGGTAACTTTGTGGCCGCGCATGGTTTGGTAGCGGGGAACCACGTCTTTGACGTAACCAGTTAACAGGTGTCCGTGGTGGGGGAGCCCGTTAGCAAAGGGTGGCCCATCGTTAAAGGTGTATTCGTTTTCGTCGGGGCGTTGCTCAACCGACGTTTCAAAAATATTGTCTTCGGCCCAGCGAGCTAGGATGCGTGTTTCTAATGCCGGAAAGTCGGCTTTTCCTGCCGTTGGGTAGGGCTGGTCGGAAGTGGGTTGATTACTCATGGACGGGTGTCAGGTTATCGGCGCACCGACCCCAGTTCAGCCTTAGGCCTCTTCGGCAGGTTCCTCGGTGACTGCCTCTTGGGCAGGCTCCTCGGTTGGAGCCTCGTCGGCTTCCACCTCTTCGGCAGGTTCCTCAGTAGCGGGTTCCTCGGCTGGAGCCTCGTCGGCTGTCTCTTCGGCGGGTTCCTCAGCGGAAGCAGTTGCGTCGTCTTGTTCCTCGGCGGGCTCTTCGGCTGGAGCCTCGTCGGAGTCTCCGCTGGCAGTCTCTTCGGCGGCCGGTTCTTCAACGACTTCTTCCTCTTCGGGCTCGCCTCCGTCGCGAAGGTTTTGCCAAGTGGCTACGGCTGCCCGGTAGGTAGCGTCAGCTTCCGCTACCACTTCGGCGCCACCGCCAGAGTCTTGAGCCTTTTTTAGTTCTGCTGCTGCTGCATCCTTAGCTTTAGCGGCTTTGTTAACTCGCTGAGTAGCTGCCACGGCATCTTCGGCGGCCTTGCTGCGGCGGTTATAGAGCAGGAGAGCTTTTTGTGTGTCGTCATCAAGTTTGACCATGCCCCCATGATGGCCGAATGAACGCCGACTCCCACCCTTTAATACGGACTTTAAGAAATTCGTAGCGTTTATTTTGTTTGGTCTAGAAGTGCTCGGGCTCGCCGTGCCACCGGTTCATCAACCATCTCACCGTTTACGGCAATGGATGCTTGGCCTTCAGACAAACCTTTTTGGTAGGCCTCAACGACTTGCTTAGCCCAAGAAAGCTCTTCGGGGCTGGGCATAAAAGCCTCATTGGCCAGCGCTACTTGACGAGGGTGGATGCAAAGTTTTCCGGCAAAACCTAGAGCCCGAGCTTCTTGGGACTCTCGGGTAAAACGTTGGTCATCGCTAAAATCTGTTACCACCATGTCAAGGGCTACTGCTCCCCCCAGGCGGGCTGCTTGGCCTACCTGGCTGCGGGCCATTAGTACTTCAAGGTTGTCGGGGCGCCGCACCCCGCCAAGGTCGGCGATGTAATCTTCTGCCCCGAAGTAGCACCAGTGGACTCGCGGATGGCTGGTTACGTCAACTGCCTGTACTACTCCGGCTACGGTTTCTAACCCGGCCATGATGTTGAGATTGGCGAAGCCAGCGTTGTCAAGAGCGTCGACCACTTTGGCTACTTCGGCGGCGTTTGTTAGTTTTGGCACCACTACGCCGGCCAACTGTTGGGTAAGCCCGTGGGTGATGTCCTCACCGAACCATGGGCTATCTAATCCGTTTATGCGCACCAGCAGTGGCAGGGTGGTGGCCAGTTGGTTGGCGGTGGATACGGCGATTTGCCGGGCTTGTTCTTTTTGTTCCGGTGGGGTGGCATCTTCTAAATCTATGACCGCAGCGCTGGGCTGCGACCGTGGCAATTTTGCCAAAACGTCGGCTTGGTTACCAGGAGCAAAGAGCAGGCTTTTCATAAGCACTCACGTTACCGCGTGGCGATGGCTTGAGCCCGGGCTTCTTTCATAGCGACTGGCAGATCGTCGAGCGAGCGCTCTTGGGCGGGGCCGTTTCCGAGGAAACAAAAAACCATGCGCTTAATTGGTAAATTGGTGGATTTTTGGGCCATAAGGGCGTAGGCGGCGCCTTGGAGGCGGTAGTGGGCCACCTTGGCGTCGAGATCTTCGCTGGTCTGATAGCCATCAGTTTTGTAGTCCACGATGACTAAACCATCACCTTCCCGGTAGGCCAAATCTATGTAGCCCTCTAAGAGAAGGCCGGGGTCTACCGAAGCGGCAACATAAAGTTCTCTCCAGTGTTCGCTTTGCGCTGCCGCAGTTACCGATGGAGATCGTAGAGCAGCGCTAACCATGAGAGCCACGAGTTCTTGGTCGGCGTCTTCGGCGGCCGCTGCTTGCCGGGCTTCGGCTTGCCCGTAGCTGGAGAAGTCAATTATTTCTAGCGCTTTGTGTACGGCCCGGCCGGCTGCCGGGCCGTGTCGACCGGCTTCACCGTAGGCCGTGTGGGCATCTTCTTCTTTGCTTTCTGGGGTCAGCGAGGTGGCGGCCACGGTGGGTCGGCGGTTGCTGCGTTCTTGCACTGCGGCGAGGTCGTCTCGCCAAACAGCGAGGTCGGGAAGATCGCTGGTTTGGGGTGGGGCGGGAACCGCAAAAGGTTGGGCTACTGGTGTTGACAGCGCGACCGCTGTTGGGTCGGCTACTTCGCAAATAATTTCTGCTGAGCAAACGCTAACTTGGTTCTCTGCAGGTTTTTTCGAGAGTTTTCGGTGGAGGGAAACCACGAGGTGATCGCGGGCTCGGGTGGCCGCTACATAAAGTAGACGCAACCGTTCAAGGTGTTCGTGGTGGTCGGATTGATCTTGAGAATGCTGACGCTCGTCGTTGACGAGATCTTTTTTGAAACCCACAGCAATGCCAGAGGTTTCAGCAGGAAACGAGACGTGCAAACTGCGAGTGTTTCGGGTTGACCCGAGGTCAGCTAATACGCATATGGGGAACTCCAACCCTTTTGAAGCGTGGATGGTCATGATCCGTACGGCGTCGTCGTCGGGCTCTGGGGGGACAACCTCATCTACTTTGACTTCATCATGGGCGTGCAGGCCGCACCAGTGCAGAAACGAGCGAAGGTCGCCGCTGCGTAGTTCGCAGTAAGTGCGTGTGGTGTCGGAAAAGGTTCGAATGCGCCGCCAGGCGTCCCGGGGACGGGGGTAAGCCATGGCCAGCTCCATGGCCTTGCGCTCTCGGATAACTCGATCAAGAAGTTCAATGGCGTTACTCCAGGGGCGGACGTTGTGAAGTTCTTTCATCCAAGCCAACCCATCTCGTACCGGGTGGTCGTCGGGCAGATTAACGGTGCCGGGGTCTTGATGGTTCCAGCTTCCTCCGTGGCTGACAAAGGCATAAAGGTCGTCATCGCTACACCCAAAAAGTGGTGAGCGTAATGCGGTTACCAAAGCTAATTCGTCGGTGGGGTCGTCAATGGCCCGCAAGGTGGTGAGCAGGTCACGTACTTCATCATTTTTCCAAGGGTCTGACCCGGCTTCTACTCGGCAAGGCACGCCGGCGGCCTCAAGGGCTTTGGCGAGGTCGGCCACGGGTTTACGGGTGCGCACCAAAATTGCTATGTCGCCTGGTCGGCATGGTCGCCATTGGTCGGTTTCTTGGTCAAGGATGGTCCACCCTTCGGCCAGCGCTGTGGTGATGGTGGCCGCCACTTCGGTGGCGTCTTCGGTGCGTCGTTGATCAGCGTTAATTTTTTCGTGGCCATCAAAACCAAGAAAGGTGACGGAAGGCCCCACAAGAGACCCTTCGCGCTGAGCTACTAGAGGCACGTAATTGGGTTGGGCATGGGCTTGGGGGATGATGAGTTGGCCGAATATGTTGTTGACCCAGTCAATGACCGGTCCGGTGGTGCGAAAGTTGCGTTCGAGGTTGATGCCCTCGGAGTCAAAAGACTCTTGGGCGGAAAGGTAAAGCGAAATATCGGCTCGGCGAAAACCGTAGATGCTTTGTTTTGGGTCACCGACAAAAAACAAAGCCCCGGGGCGGGGTTTGAGTTGTCGCCAGTCGGTGGTGACGGTGTCGGGATCGGCGATGAGGGCGGCTAGTTCAATCTGCAATGGGTCGGTGTCTTGAAACTCGTCGAGCAACAGGCGTTGGTAGCGCTGGCTTAGGGACTTTCGGACGGCTAAGCCATGGTCGGGGTGTAGGAGCACTCGGCGGGCTAGCACCAGGAGGTCGTGGAAACTCAGTTGGCCTTGGCGCTGGCGTTGGTTAGCCGCCGCTACGGCGCTTTGGCCGATGGTTTGAATGAGACGAGCAATGATTTCGTTGGTAAGGCGCTGAAGTTCATCGGTGATGGTTTCGTGAGTTGCTACCAGTTGTTCACGTACCTCTCCGACGCTTACCTCTCCGGTCCAGTTGCCTTTATTGCCGGCACCTTTGCCGGTAGCGGTTGGGCTTTTAGAGAGAAGCCTCACTACGGAAAGAGGGTCGGCGGTGTTGCGTGCGAGTTCTTCGGTGAATTCGCCTACGGCGTTAAGTTTCTCGGCCATTTTGTCGTCGCTGGTTGCACAGTGGTCGGCCAATGCGGTCAAGTTTTGCAAGGTCTCAACGATTTGGTCCACTGCAAGGGGAGTGGGTTTGGGAGCGGTGGGGAGTCGCTGTTCAACAAGGTCCCAATTTTCGTCAAATCGTAAAGCCAATTTGCGAAGGTGGTCAAGGGTTATGCCGAGTTCCATGCCGGCCAGCACGGTGAACGTTTGGTCAGGGTCGTTGAGTAGATCATGCAAGGTGAGGGACCACCGTTCGTCAAACTCCAGCAATCCTGAAACATCGTCCATGAGCTCTACGGCAGGCGGAAGCCCCGCTTCTATGGGATGGTCGATCAGTATGCGTTGGGCAAAAGCGTGCAAGGTGCACAAGGCGGCCCCATCAAGTTCTACTAAAGCTGCGGCAGCCAAGTCGGCGGTATCGCTGTCTTGGTTTACCAGTTGTTCGAACCGGCGCCGTACCTGGTCACGGAGTTCGCTGGCCGCCCGGTCGGTAAAGGTGATGGCAGCAATGTGCTCCATAGAGACGCCGCTGCACACCAGCGCCACGATGCGCCCCACCAGGGCGGTGGTTTTGCCGGTGCCGGCTCCTGCTTCTACGAAGAGGGTGGCGTTAAGGTCTTCTTTGATGCGGTCTCGTGCTATTTGATCAACCATGGTTTTTCTCCAAACCGACGGTGGCGGCGATTTCTTCGTTTTCGAGGTCGCCGATGAGCGAGCGGTAAACGTCGAGGGCGGGGTCTTCTTTTTTGTGTACCCAGCGGTCGAAACTGCTTGTGGTGCCGAGCCCGTCGGGGTTGCAATAGTGGCAAGGCAAGCCGTAACGATCGTCTTTGTCGGGGCGGGCCGGGAAAAGCCCAGATTGAATGCTGTTGGCGATTACCCCAAGGACATAATCGAAGCGGTCAAGCACTTCGGCAGTGAGGGGGTGGCCTTGCATCTTCCCTCCGTCGGTGAGGAACCAGTATTGAGCGTGCACGTTGCTCTCCGGCAGTTTGAGTTGGGCCCGTGCTGCTAATCCATAGAGCGGGAGTTGAAGGTACTGGCCATTGACGTCGGGGTTTTGGACGGTGACTTTTTTGTAGTAACTGGCTTGACCGGTTTTGTAGTCGCTGATAATTAAGTGCCCGTCTTGGGTTTGGTCTACTCGGTCGATCATGCCGCGGAAACGAATTTGGCGACCGTCGGGCAGGGTATGCACGTAAGGAGTTAAGCCCTTTACGCCGAAGCCCAGTTCGGCCGCCAAAGGGGTGGCGCCGGTGCTCTTGCGAAATAAGTTGTCGTCAATGAGGAATGCTTCAAGAGCGCGAAGCAAGTGTTGACTTTCCATTTTCCAGAGGAGCGGTTGGCCGGCTAAGCCGCGATCTTCAAGGAGGGTGAACTCTTCTTGGCAAAGGGCGTGTAGGCGTTGCCGGTGTTGTTGATTCCATGCTTCACCATGGGCTGGGAGGTCGCCGGCTTCAAGGCCGTCTTTGATGAAGCGTTCAAGTATGTGGTGGGCCAAGGTGCCCCGGTCGAGTGGGTTGATTCGCTCTTCGTCGTTGGGCTCTAAGGGTGCTTTTACCTTGAGTATGTGTTCTACAAAGTAGGCGTAGGGGCATTTGACCCAGCTTTGAAGCCGGGTGGCCGAGACGATGGTGCTTCCGTCAGCGGGGGTGGGGAGGTTTTTGCTGGTTAAGCGGCCGTCAAACTCGGTGAGAGTGTCAAGGTTGCGCTGGGAGATAAGCCGGGCCCCGCGAGACAATATCTGGTCGGTGTTTAGACGAGAAGATGTTAAGAGTTGGCCACCGGTGTGTTGATGACGAAGTAACTCCGCTAAAGCATATTCCTGATGGTTGAGGGGGAAATCTAGTTTGTGTAAGGAGCCCACGAAGGAAGGGAAGGTCTGGAACCATGAGGAGGTAGTTTTTTCAAGATCTTCAGGTGCCGGACGAGTGCCGGTCTTGGCTTCTACTTGGTCGAGGAGCCAACGCGAGGGTACTAATTCGGTTTTGGCCCCAAGGTCGCCTCGAGGGAAGATCAAGACTTGTTGTGGGGCGGAGGCCAAGACGGCGAGCAAATTGTGATGCAACTGTGCTTGATGTTCGTTTCGGCTGGGGAGCGAGCCGTTGGTCGAGCGCCGGAGAACGTCGGGCAGCAGTGGGTCGTCTCGGCGTCGGGTGGGGGTGATCCCCTCGGCGAGGCCGACCACGATCACGAGGTCAAGGTCTAAACCGGCGACCACGCTAAGCCCGCCCACTAAGACTCCTTCACCGAAACGGCCTGAGCGGTCAAGGCCTCGGTCGAGACCGTCGGATACGGCACGATAAAAAGTTGTGAGCCCGGGTGTGGCTTCTACGAAATGTAGTCGAGAAAGGCTCCGTAGGAGGTCGGTTACTTGGCTGAGGGCTTCGGTTTCTGCTTCGGGCCAGTCAGGGCGTGCGGTGGCTGGCGCGAGGTATTGTTTCAAGAGCTTTTCGGCCCAGGCAGTGAGTTCTGGCCAACTGGAACGGGGTTCAATATCGTTCACGGCCTCCGCTAGGCGATGAACGAAGGTTGTCAAGTTTTTGGCTTGAGTGGTGTTTTCTTCGAACCGACTCCAGGTGGAAGGGTCTAACCCGGCGGCTTCTTTGTTTTGTTTGTCTTGTTCTTGGTCGGCTCGGTATTGGTTGAGTCGACGTTCCCATTGTTCTAAACCAGAAGTAACGCCCGCTTGGCGTGACAGACGCTCCCATTGGGCGGAAGGTATTTTTTTATCGTCTCCATCAAAAATGGCCCCGGAAGACACAAGAGCCATAACGGCAGAGCGGGAAAAATCTTGGCCCGACAACTCGAGTAATGCCAACAGGGTGCGGCCGGCTATTGATTCGCTGAGTCTCCGGTCGGCGACTCCGTTGAAGGTGAGGCCAGCGGATCGCAGGTGTTGATGCAACAGGCTGGCGTAGTGGTCGGTGCCGGGGTGGGCAATAGCCATGCGAGCAAAGGAGGTGCCTTGGGCAGCAGCGGCCACTATTTGACGTACGGCCATGCGGGCTTCTTCGTCGGGGTCGGCGAGGGAACAAACAGAAAGTTGTTCGGTAAGGGGTTTTGGTTGTGGTGGGGTAAAGGCTCCGCCGAGATGTTCAACGACCAATTGGGTTGGCTGGTCAGCAGTTGGGTCGCCGGTGTAGCCGGCGATGACCGCTAAAGAGTTTTGGTTGGCTAAAGCGGTTAATAAACCGAGACCTGAGTTGGTGATTTGGCCAGGGAGGTAAACCACTACAGATCCAAGAGGTTCAAGTGCTGGGTGGCCGCTGGCGGCGATGCTTTGGGCGGCGTGGTTGAGGTCTACTTCGTCGAAGTAGCGGGTGGTCAACCGTTGGTGGGTGAGGCGATGGATGCGCACAATTTCTTGAGCATGGCGATGACCGGTGGATAGTGCGTCTAACGTTTCGTCGTCGAGTTCGCGTAACTCGCGATGGACCCGCACCATGGCGCGTTCGGTGGCGGGGTGGCGAGCTACCGGTTTCAAAAGGTCAGCTGATTTGGCCAGCGTGGCTCGCACGGCAGCTGCCACCACGGGGTCAGAAACAGGAATTCGCGAATCATCGGTTAGTGCCGGAGCGGCCAAGAGGCGGGCCACGCCAAGCAAGGTGTCGAACCTTACGGCGGCCAAACCACCCTGAGTAGCGAGGGCTCGACGGGCTGATACCCCGACCAAGTTGGAGGGCACGATGACGGTTACGGGAGTCAAAGCTGCGCCTGCTTTGGCTCGGCTTACTGCGGCGGCCAGCGCTTCGGTGGCCGCAGCCCCGTACTGGGTGAAGGTAAAAGTAGTTTCCATGTAGCAGTAAGAGTACGCCACACCTGTGACAGCGCCGATTCGTGGCTGGATGTGGTGTGGTGCTTTGCTCCGAACTAGGTTCACGGTATGACCGATGAAACAGTAGAACTTGAGTACCCAGGGCGGTGGGCCGCCGAAGATCCTGACCGCTTAGCCATCGTGATGCACGGTTCGGGACAAACCATGACCTTCGCCGAGTTGCATGCCGAGGCCGGCCGCATAGCCAATTTATTTCGTAGCTTGGGGTTGAAAACCGGCGAACATATGGCTTTTTGTCTAGAGAACCGGTTGGATTTTTTGCCGCTGGCTTGGGGCGCTATTTATGCCGGGTTGCATTACACAGCGATTTCTTCTCGACTGACGGCCGGTGAGATGACCTACATTGTTAATGACTGTGGGGCGCGGGTGTTTGTAACCTCGCCTTACAAAACAGAGGCCGCCGCAGAAATGCTGACCGCTACCCCCAAGGTAGAGGCTCGCTTTAGTGTGGGTGGTTTGCTTGAAAACCACGCATCGTTTGAAGATGCAGTAGCGGCGCAATCCTCTGAGGTGCCCGAAGATGCGATTGAGGGCCAAGACATGCTTTATTCCTCCGGTACCACCGGTAGACCTAAAGGGGTCAAGATACCTATCGCCGGCCAACCGTTGGGCCAGGCCACCACGATTTCCCTGATGGCTAAAATCCTTTTTAGCGCAGAACCCAACACTGTGTACTTGTCGCCGGCCCCGCTCTATCACGCGGCCCCTTTGCGTTTTTGTCTGAGTTATCAGCGCATTGGATGCACCGTGGTGGCTATGGAAAAATTTGACCCCGAAGAGGCGCTGGCGGCCATTGAAAAGCATCAAGCGCACGGCAGCCAGTGGGTGCCCACCATGTTTGTGCGCATGCTCAAATTGCCCGAAGAAGTCCGGAAAAAATACGACGTGTCGTCGCTGGCCTCAGCCATTCATGCGGCGGCCCCCTGCCCGATAGAGGTAAAGCGCCGAATGATCGACTGGTGGGGCCCGGTGCTGCACGAGTATTACGCCGGTACCGAAGGCAACGGTTTGACCTACACAAACTCGGCCGATTGGCTCGAGCATCCGGGGTCGGTGGGGAAAGCAATCTTAGGTGAAGTGGTGATCGTTGATGATGACGGCCACGAGGTGCCGGCGGGTCAAGAAGGAGGGGTTTATTTTCGCGGCAACTCGGCTTTTGAGTACCACAACGATCCACAAAAAACCGCTGATGCCAAACTGGGAGCCAATATGAGCACCCTGGGCGATGTCGGTCGTCTTGACCAAGACGGGTTTTTGTATCTCACTGACCGTAAGGCTTACATGATCATTGCTGGTGGGGTAAATATTTACCCGCAAGAAGCAGAGAACGTGTTGACCATGCACCCTGCGGTATTCGACGTGGCAGTTATTGGGGTGCCCAACGATGACTTCGGCGAAGAAGTTAAAGCGATAGTGCAGTTAGTTGACCCATCGGAGGCCACGTCAGAGATGGCCAAAGAACTCATTGCTTATTGCCGGGGCCAGTTAGCCGACGTGAAGTGTCCGCGCAGTGTCGACTTTCGTGACGAGCTGCCTCGGCACCCCACCGGCAAATTGTATAAGCGTCTATTGAAAGACGAATATTGGGCAGGTCACGAGACCCGCATCTAGCTAACCCGCTTCGGAGTGGGTTACTGGCTGTTCACCCATCCATTCGCGCAAGGTGTTCTTCAACTTGGTTTGTTGAATAAACAAGTCGTGTTCGGGGCCTGCATCGGTGGTGGATTGAGGGGCCTTTAGGTAGAAGGACAACCATTCCTGGACACCTGATTGGCCAGCGCGGTGAGCGAGGTCCATAAACAAGGCGAGGTCCAAAACGATGGGGGCGGCCAAGATGGAGTCACGGCACAAGAAGTCGACTTTGATCTGCATGGGGTAACCCAACCAGCCGAAGATGTCGATGTTGTCCCAGCCTTCTTTGTTGTCGCCGCGTGGTGGGTAGTAGTTGATGCGCACTACGTGGTCGATGTTGCCGTAAAGGTCGGGGTAAGAGTCGGGTTGCAAGATGGCATCGAGTACACCGAGTTTGGACATTTCTTTGGTTTTGAAGTTTTCTGGGTCGTCGAGCACTTCGCCGTCTCGGTTGCCCAAGATATTGGTGGAGTACCAACCGCGCAAACCCAACATGCGGGCTTTGATGCCGGGGGCCAACAGGGTTTTCATCCAGGTTTGACCAGTTTTGAAGTCTTTGCCGACGATGGGCACGCCGCGGGTGGCGGAGAGTTCAATCATGCAAGGCAAGTCGGTGGAAAGGTTGGGTGCTCCGTTGGCGAAGGGCACGTCGCTCATGAGGGCGGCGTAGACGTAAATCTGGCTGGGAGAAATGTTTTCGTCGTTGGCGTGCAAGCCGGCTTCGAAGGCAGCCACGGTGTCGTGTACTTCGCTGGCTTCTTGGTAGGCCTCGGTGGATCCGCACCACACCATGACCAAACGGTCGCAGTTGTTTTCGATGCGGAAATGTTCGATGTCAGCGATGAGGGCTTCGGCTTGTTCCCATTTGGAGGCGATGTTTTTTACGCGAACTCCGTCGAGCCTTTTTACCCAGCGTTGGTCGAACACGGCGTCCATGGGGACGATGCCTTCGAGTTCGGCAGAGAGGGGAGCGAGGTCTTTTTCGTCGAGCACGCCGCAGGTGCGGGCTGCTTCAAGAGCGTTCGGTGAGATGGGGTCCCAGCCGCCGAAGACCAGGTCGTCGAGTTCGGCCAGGGGCGCGAATTCGCGAATCAGCGGGTTGCGGTTTTCTTCTCGGCCTCCGAGGCGGATGTGAGCCATTTGGGTGAGTGACCCGATGGGGGCGGTGAGGCCTTTGCGGGCGGCAATTACGCCGGCGATAAAGGTGGAAGAAACAGCTCCCAGGCCGGGGGTAAGTATCCCCAGTTTGCCGGTTGCGGGTTTGATGTTCATTTGTTCAGTCATAGCGAGCAAGCATAAGCATTGGTCAACGTTTATGTTGTTATATTAAGAAAGACTTAATATTACGAAAGAAGAACCACATGTCATCTCAAGAACCAGTGCTGTTGCCGAACCTCAGCGTGCAACAACTCGAGTACCTGGTGGCCGCCGCCGATCACCCCACCCGAGCCGCCGCCGCCCAAAACCTTGGCGTCACTGCTTCGGCACTTACCCAGGGGCTCACCGAACTCGAACGCCGGGTCGGGCTCCCACTTTTTGAACGCCAAGGCCGCTCCACTGTGTTGCGCCGCCAAGCCGACCAAGTGTTGGCCCATGCCCGCCGGGTAGTAGCCGAAACCCGCGATCTGGCTCGCTGGGCGGAGGCACAAAAAAGTGGCAGCACCGGCCAAATACGGCTCGGAGCTATTGACGCCGTTGCGGTGCACCACAAAGCCGAAGCCATTCGCCGCTTTCATCAAGACAGCCCCGAAGTAGACCTGCACCTCACCGTGGCACCCTCCGGGCCCTTACTTGAAGCCCTCCAATCCGGAGACCTCGACTTGGTGCTTTGCGTTGACCCGACCTCCGCCCCTCCGGGCATCAACGTCACCTTGCTCTTTGAAGAACCGCTCATGGTTTATGCACCCCCAGATATCAAGCAACACCCAATGCTTAAGTGGGGGCCGTGGGTGTCGTTTCCGGCGGGGTCGCATACCCGCTCGGTAATCGCCGCCGCTCTCGCCGCTGAAGGAATGGCCTACGAGGTTGTTGCAGAGTCCAACCAGCCTGAAGTGTTACGAGAAATGGTTCGCCTGGGTCTGGGTTGGGCCGTGCTGCCCCCGGTACAGGCCGAGTCCGGCGTTGACCCCCTCACCCCGGTACGCCGCCTCCCGATAGCGAAACGCAAGTTAGTAATCGCTCGTCGGGCTGCCGCACCAACCGATCCAGCGACCGAAGCCTTAATTACTGCGTTAGAAAACTCGGCTTGACAACCAACTCCCTCGGCTCAAGACCGCTAGCCTGCCGACACCGGCAACTATCAACAGTTGCTTTTATTGTTGCTTAAACAAAGGACGATGACATGCCTTGGCCCATCACCCGAGACGAAGAACTTTTTGGTTACGTCGATCAAGAAAAAATACGTCAAAACACCACCCTGCAACTCATTGCCTCAGAAAACTTTGCGTCACCAGCGGTGCTAGAAGCCTCCGGTTCGGTGCTAACCAACAAATACGCCGAGGGTTACCCCGGCAAGCGTTACTACGGGGGCAACGAGTTTGTCGACGAAGTAGAAGACTTGGCCCGTGACCGGGTCAAAGCCTTGTTTGGGGCAGAACACGCCAACGTGCAACCCCACTCAGGAGCCAACGCCAACATGGCGGTTTATCAGGCCTTGTTGCAACCCGGTGACACCGTCTTGGGTCTCAGCCTCGACCACGGGGGTCACCTCACCCACGGGTCTTCGGTTAACGCCAGCGGGATTCTCTATAACTTTGTTTCTTACGGTTTAACCGCCAGCGACGAACGCTTGGACTACGAAGAAATCCGTGCCTTGGCTCATGCCAACCAGCCCAAGATGATTGTGGCCGGAGCCACCGCCTACTCGCGCATTATTGAACCAGCTCCCTTGCGAGAAATTGCCGATGAGGTCGGGGCGTTGCTGATGTTTGATGCGGCCCACATCGCTGGTCTTATTGCCGGGGGAGTGCACCCCAACCCGGTGCCTTACTGCGACATCGTGACCTTTACTACGCACAAAACTCTGCGGGGCCCACGAGGCGGCTGTATTTTGAGCCGAGAAGAACACGCTAAAGCAATAGATAAAGCTATTTTCCCCGGCACTCAAGGAGGGCCGCTCGAACACCACATCGCTGCTAAAGCGGTGGCTTTCAAAGAAGCCGCCGACCCATCATTTGCGGTTTACGCCGCTCAAGTAGTGGCCAACGCTGCAGCGCTTGCTAATGCTTTGGGGAGCCATGGTTTTCGCATGGTTTCTGGTGGCACCGACAATCATCTCATGGTGGTAGACCTGCGCACCTTTGACCCCGACCTCACCGGAGCGGTAGCGCAAACGGTGCTCGACCGGGCCGGCATTACCTTGAACAAAAACACGGTACCCGATGACCCTCGCTCACCGTTTGTGACCAGCGGGGTACGCATCGGTACCCCGTCCACCACGACCCAGGGGATGAAAGAGCCAGAGATGGCGCAGATAGCCGAGTTCATTGCCCGCACCTTGAAGGGGCGTGAAGACGATGCGGTAATCGCCCAAGTGCGCAGCGAAGTGGCAGCTCTGTGCCAGCGCTTCACCCCTTACGAGGTTGAGAAAGCGTAAGTTCTTTCTATGCCGAGCCCGCTGGCCTTCATGATTGTTGGAGGAGTAACCGCTTCGGTGACCGCAGTGGCGACCCCGGTGGCTATGCGGGTCGCTGTAAAAGCGGGAGTTTTGGTGGCCCCCGACGATCGCAATGTGCACTCTTACCCCACCCCACCGTTGGGCGGGGTGGCCATGTTTGTGGGTTTGCTCGCCGGGTTGCTTACTGCTTGGGCGTTAGGGGACTTCGCCGCAGTATTTGCGTCCCCCACCGAAATGGTCGGCTTTTTGCTGGCCGCTACTTTGATGTGTGGGGTCGGGGTGCTCGACGATGTGCGTCCGGTGTCGGCTCCCGCCAAGGTGGCCGGCATGGTGGCCGGGGCCAGCATTTTATCTCTGGCGGGTATTTCGTTGCTGGTGTTGCGCATACCGTTTTTGGATTTAGTCATTCTCTCGCCAGATCTTTCCGCCTTGCTTACCGTGGTTTGGGTGGTGCTCATTGCCAACGCTGTGAACCTCATTGATGGGCTTGATGGTTTAGCCGCTGGCATTGTTGGTATTGCTGCGTTAACGTTTTTTCTTTACGCCTTACAGCTTGAAGAGTCGGGGGTTTTGTTTGACGGCAACCCGGGGTCGCTTATTGCTTTGCTCACCGTGGGGGTGTGTGTAGGGTTTTTGCCCCACAACGTGCACCCGGCCCGCATTTTTATGGGCGATGGGGGAGCGCTGCTTTTAGGGCTTCTGATGGCGGCATCTACCGTGGCGGTGGGGGGCCGAACCGATGCTCCGTTTAGTGGGCAGTCGTTCTTTTTCTTCGCCCCGATTTTTATTCCTATCATCGTGTTGGGGGTGCCGTTGCTGGATATGACCTTCGCTATTATTCGTCGGGTGGCTACTCGCGGGTTAAAGGTGACCCAAGCGGACAAAGATCATTTGCATCATCGTTTGATGCGCCTGGGTCACGGACATCGGCGGGCGGTGTTTATTTTGTGGGCATGGACGGCGTTGTTGTCGGGGTTTGTGCTGTGGCCTACCTACACCGGGGAAGGCGATGCTTTGGTGCCTGTGGGTATCGCTGCGGTGTGTCTGGCTCTTTTTACGGTTCTTCACCCTCGGTTTCGAACAAACGAAGAAACGGTGTGACCGATTTGGCAGTAAAGGCGCCCGTTTGGGTTGCCGACCTTGTCTTGAGTGAATAGATTTGTTAACGGTCATGGAGGATTTACCTCGTTGCGCCAACTACCCGGGCAGAGGATTTTTTGTTTATGGAACAAAATGAATCACGAGAGTTGAAGCAAGGCTTTGCTGACGCCTTCGCTGCCGCTTTCGAAATGGTGGTGACCCCGGTGATTTTTGGTTTTCTCGGTTGGCTGCTTGACGGCCAAATCGGTACCTCCCCGCTCTTCACCGTGGCCTTCGTTTTACTTACCGTGGCCTATGCCTCGTGGAAAACTTTTCACAACTACACAAATAATCTTGAACACCAAGTTGCTGAGCGACGTAAAGCTTGGCGAGCTAACGGGCCGCTGGTGTGAACATGACTCTGGACGCTGCGGTGAACCCCGAACAAGAAGTTGCCCGAGATTTATCGCGCCGAGCCTTGATGATTTTGCCAGTGTTTCTGCTGGTGGGAGCGCTTTTTGATGGTTTGAGCGGGGCAGCATCTGCAGCGCTGGCCCTCACTTTGGTGGCTTTGAATTTTCGTTTGGGCGCCGCCATCATCGCTCGCGCCATGGCCATTTCACTTAACGCTCTTTACGGAGCGGTGCTCTTTGGTTACCTTGTCCGCCTCGGTTTAATGACCGCTGTTGTTTTGGTTGTCAGAAACGGTGAATGGTTTGCTACCGTGCCCTTCGCAATAACCCTTCTCATTACCCATTTGGGTTTGCTCACCTGGGAGACCAAGTACGTTGCGGCGTCGCTGGCTTTCCCCGGGTTGGCACCCACCGACCTTAAGCCTCAGGAGTAGCACCAAAAGTGAACGTGCTCGCACTCGACTTCCCACCAGTCAGTCACCTCTTTGAGTGGCCCGACATTTTCTTTAATGGCACCCTTTACGCCATTAACAAAACGGTACTCATTTACTTTGCCGCGGTAATTATTACCTCAATCATCTTTTTGGTAGCGGGCCGCAAACAAACATCAATGGTTCCCGCTGGCATGCAGCACGTTGCAGAGTCAGGCATTAACTTCATTGAAGAATCTGTGGTTATGGAAACCATCGGCCCAGAAGGCAAAAAGTTTATGCCTTTCTTGACCACCATGTTTTTCTTCATCTTGTTTTCTAACATTTTCGAGGTTATTCCTGGTATTCAGTTCCCCGCCAACAGTCGCATGGCGGTACCCATCACTTTGGCGTTAGTGGTTTGGGTTATTTACAACGTGGTGGGTATTAAGTCTCAAGGGTTGGGTGGCTACCTCAAGAACTCACTTTTCCCTCCGGGCGTGCCCAAGGCGCTTTACCTCATCGTTACTCCCATCGAATTGGTCTCCACTTTTGTGGTGCGGCCTTTCTCGTTGGCTATCCGGCTTTGGGCCAACATGGTGGCCGGCCACCTTTTGTTGGTGACCTTCGCCGTTCTTTCTGCGGCCCTGTGGGACGCCACCTATATTGGTGCGGCGGCCCCCTTTGCCATGCTGGTCATGATGACCGGCTTTGAAATCTTGGTGTCGGTCTTGCAGGCCTTCATCTTCACCATTCTTACTGCTGTATACATCGGCGGTTCGCTGCACCCTGCTCACTAGGGCGCAACGAAGTAAAAGATCAATATTAATAAACAATCTCCAGACGGAAACTCCGACTGGATAACAAAGAAAACAGGAGAATCCAAGTGCTGAACGTTCTGGCGCAAACGGGAGCGGGCGAAATGCTCGAAGGCCTTAAGGCCATCGGAGCTGGCCTAGGTTACGGCTTGGCCGCTATCGGCCCTGGTATCGGTATCGGTACCGTGGTTGGTAACGCAATTTCATCGATGGCTCGACAGCCAGAGTCTGCCGGCATGGTCCGGACGACGATGTTCTTGGGCATTGCCTTCACCGAGGCTTTGGCCTTGATTGGTTTCGTTGTCTTCATCCTTTTGATGCCTTAAGCATCGTCGACGACGAGAGAGAGTAAACCAATGAGCAAATTACGGAACCGCCTACTGGTGGCCCCGCTTCTTGCCGTGCTGGGCCTTGTGGCCTTGTCCGGACCGGCCTCTGCGTCGGGCGAATCAGTGGGTGGCTGCATGGCCGAACTGTTCACCGAGGCAATCGAAGAAGCCCATGGCGACGTTGCACACGCCGCCCATGATGTGGCCGTGCAAAGCGCCCTCGAAAAGTGCTTCGAAGCGCCAAGCCCCATTATCCCTGAAGTAAACGAAATCATCTGGGGCGGTTCTGCCTTTTTGATCTTGTTTGTCATCATGGTAAAGAAAGGCTTCCCCGCTGTTAAAGGCGCTATGGATGCTCGGGCCGACAAGATTCGTGACGATCTTGATGCTGCAGAGCAAGCCAAAACTGATGCTCAGTCGGTAAAAACCGATTACGAAGCACAGTTGGCCGACGCTAAAGCTGAGTCTTCACGCATCATCAACGAAGCACGGGTAACCGCTGATCAGCTTAAAGCTGACTTGGCTGTCCAAGCCGAAGCTTCTATTGCTGAAATGCGTGAACGCGCTGCTGCTGACGTGGAATCTTCACGCCAGCAAGCCATAGCCGACTTGCGGGCCGAAGTGGCCGGTATCGCTTTGGGTGCAGCCGAACGGGTAGTGCAGTCCAGCTTGAACGCTGACGTGCATGGCAGCCTGATCGACGCTTACATCGACGAGGTGGCCGGAAACAATGGCTAACCCCCAGGTGGCCGGCTACGCCGAAGCCTTGTTCGCGGTAGCAGCGGCAGAGGGAAACCTTGCCGTTGTTGAAGACGAACTGTTCGGTTTTGCTCAGGCAATCCGGTCCAACGACGAACTGCGTTCAACGCTCGCTGACGGCAACGTGCCCGCTGGTCGACGCCTCCAGGTGGTCGAAGACCTCCTGAGTGGTCAGGCCACAGCAACTACGTCAGCGTTGGTATCCCTCGTGGTAGGAGCCGGCCGCGCCGCCGACCTCCCCGCCATCGTGGATGCCTTTATTGAACGCAGTGCCGCATCACGCAACAAAGCTGTCGCCACCGTGCGTTCAGCGGTCGACCTTTCGGACGACCAACGCCAACGCTTGGCAGAGGCTATTAAAACCTCTTCCGGCAAAGACGTCGAAATTAAAGTGGTTATTGACCCAACTGTTTTGGGCGGGGTAATCACCGAAATCGGCGACGACATAATCGATGGCAGCGTGCGACGCCGCCTAAACCAGCTTCGTGAGAGCTTTCGCTAACCGGCGAGCTATCAGAGACGAGAGAGAAAAATGGCTGAACTGACGATCAACACGGCGGACATTGCCTCCGCTATCCAGAAAAACCTTGAAGGTTTCCAACCAAGCCTGGAACAATCCCAGGTGGGGCGGGTAATTTCCGTAGGTGATGGTATCGCTCGTGTATCGGGTCTTCCCGACGCAGCGGTTAACGAGTTGCTCCAATTTGAGAGCGGCACTTTTGGGCTTGCCCTTAACCTTGACGAAGGATCCATCGGTGCGGTGGTTCTGGGCGAGGTAGACGACATCGAAGAAGGCCAAGCAGTACGGGCCACCGGCGATATTTTGGCGCTGCCCGTAGGCGATGGCATGTTGGGTCGTGTGGTAAACGCTTTGGGCGAACCCATCGACGGCAAGGGCCCGTTGGCCAATGTTGAACAACGCCGCATGGAACTCCAAGCTCCCGGCATTATGGGTCGCAAGCCGGTGCACGAACCGATGCAGACCGGTATTAAAGCCATCGACTCTTTGATCCCTATTGGGCGTGGTCAGCGTGAGTTGATCATTGGTGACCGTAAAACTGGTAAAACCACTATTGCTATTGACACCATCATTAACCAGGCTGGTCAAGGCGTGAAGTGCGTTTATGTAGCTATTGGCCAAAAGGCTTCTACGGTTGCGCAAACCGTGGCCGTTCTTGAGGCTCATGGCGCTATGGAATACACGGTGGTAGTGGTGGCTCCGGCCTCTGAACCAGCACCGTTCAAGTACTTGGCTCCTTACGCCGGTTGCGCCATTGGGCAACACTGGATGGACCAAGGCCAGCACGCTTTAGCGGTTTACGATGACCTTTCTAAACAAGCTGAGGCTTACCGACAAATGTCGTTGTTGCTTCGTCGTCCTCCGGGCCGTGAGGCTTACCCCGGCGATGTTTTCTACTTGCACAGCCGTTTGTTGGAACGCTCCGCCAAGTTGAGCGACGATTTGGGTGCCGGTTCGATGACCGCTTTGCCTATTATCGAGACCAAAGCGGGCGACGTTTCGGCTTTCATCCCTACCAACGTGATTTCCATTACTGATGGCCAGATCTTCTTGCAAGACGATCTGTTCAAATCTGGTGTGCGTCCTGCTGTAGATGTGGGTATTTCCGTATCTCGTGTGGGTTCTGCCGCCCAAACCAAAGCCATGAAAGGCGCCGTAGGTACGCTCAAGTCTGACTTGCAGCAGTTCCGTGAGTTGGAGTCTTTCGCAGCGTTCGGTTCTGACCTGGATGCCGTATCGCAATCGCAACTTGACCGTGGTTACCGCTTGGTTGAGTTGTTGAAGCAAGATTTGAACTCTCCACTTTTGATGGAAGAACAAACCGTTTCGCTGTGGGCCGGTACCCGAGGTCACCTTGATGGCATCGAAGTAGTGGACGTCACCCGTTTCGAAGCCGAATTGTTGGAATGGTTCCGTACCCGTGAAGCAGGCAGCCTGGCCAGCATTAAAGAAACCGGTAAAATCGCTGACGAAGAAGCATTTGATGCTGCTATCGCTGCTTTTGCCGAGCAGTTCACTGGTTCGCAGAGCAGCGACGATGCTCCTGATGCAGAACACATCGACACCGATTCGCACATTGTTGATGCCGACACCACTTTGCCTGAAGAAGACATTTCGGCAGGCAACGAGTGATCTTGATGTCTCGTTCTTTCTGCGCTTTGAAGACCCTCGGTTTTGCCGTGGGATCTCTGGGCGCCCTTACGTTAGGGGCGGCTGATGGCCGGCGGTAAAGAACGCGAACTGCGACGTCGTATAGACAGCGTCCAGAACACCAAAAAAATTACCCGCGCTATGGAACTTATCGCTGCTACCCGGGTGGTTAAAGCGCAACAACGAGCACGTGAGGCACGTCCTTACGCTGAACAAATCACCAAGGTTATTGAAAACTTGGCTGCTGGTGGCGCAGAGGTAGACCACCCGTTGCTTCGCCAAGCCGAAAAAGTTGAACGGGTGGGGGTCATCGTGATCTCGTCGGATCGTGGTTTGGCTGGCCCTTATAACTCTTCGGTTATTCGTGCGGCAGAACGCCAAGTACAAAATGCTCGTTCTGAAGGTGCTGACTACTCGTTGATCGCTATAGGTAAAAAAGCTCGGGACTACTTTATTTTCCGTAATTACGAAATCGCTTCGTACACCGAGGGTATTAGTGATAACCCCACCTACGAAGATGCTCGGAAACTTGCCGACACGGTAGCTGACCTCTTTATTAGCGGGTCCATTGATCGTGTTGAGTTGGTTTACACTGAGTTTTTGAGCATGGGTAGCCAAAAAGTAGCGACCCGCCGATTCTTGCCCTTAGAAGGCACCGACACTATGGCTGCTGAAGGCAGCGGCGAGGCCGGAGCGACCGACTCTTTCGAATTTGAACCTTCGCCAGAGTCAGTTCTGGCAGCTTTGCTTCCTCGTTATGTGGAGGCCCGGTTGTTTGGGGCGTTGCTGGAGTCAGCAGCGTCTGAACACGCCAACAGGCAGCGAGCTATGAAAGCGGCCACCGATAACGCTGATGAGCTCATCACCAAGTTGTCCCGTGAAATGAACCGGGCTCGTCAAGATGCTATTACTACCGAAATTATGGAAATCATCAGCGGCGCTGAGGCGCTTAACGATGATGAACAATCCGAAGAAAACGCCCCCGTGGGCGCCGAACACTAACCAGATCTGAAAAGAAACCAGGAGTAACCATGACTGTTACCGACCTTAAAGACGGACACATTGTCGGCATCGCCGGCCCAGTAATCGATGCGGAGTTCCCTCCAGGGGAATTACCAGAGATCAACACGGCCCTCGAGTTCGACGTTGTTATTGAAGGCGAAACCACCACCGTGGTGGCCGAAGTTGCCCAGCAACTCGGCGACGGCCGAGTGCGCGCTATCGCTATGAAAGCTACCGATGGCTTGACCCGTGGCGTAGCGGTGCGTAACACCGGTCGCGGCATCACCGTGCCGGTAGGTGACGCCACCTTGGGCCACGTGTTCAACGTGGTTGGTAAAGGCCTGGACGACCCCAACGCTGCTCTTGATGCTGAACGCTGGGAAATCCACCGCAGCGCACCATCGTTTGATTCGTTGGAACCCAAAGCACAGATGTTCGAAACCGGGGTGAAGGTGATTGACCTTCTTACCCCTTATCTACAGGGCGGAAAGATCGGCTTGTTCGGCGGTGCGGGTGTAGGTAAAACGGTACTTATTACCGAAATGATCAACCGGGTTGCCACCAACCACGGTGGTGTATCGGTGTTCGCAGGTGTGGGTGAACGTACCCGTGAAGGCACCGACCTTATGTTGGAGATGGAAGAGTCCGGCGTGCTGGAAAAAGCTGCTTTGGTCTTCGGCCAAATGGATGAGCCTCCTGGCGTGCGTTTGCGGGTGGCTTTGTCTGCTTTGACTATGGCTGAGTACTTCCGTGACGAGCAAGGCCAGGACGTGTTGTTGTTCATTGACAACATTTTCCGCTTCGTACAAGCCGGTTCTGAAGTATCAACTTTGTTGGGCCGTATGCCTTCTGCTGTGGGTTACCAGCCCACCTTGGCCGATGAAATGGGCCAGTTGCAAGAACGCATTACTACCACTCGAGGTCGTTCTATTACCTCCATGCAAGCGGTTTACGTACCGGCTGATGATTACACCGACCCGGCACCGTTCACCTCGTTTACTCACTTCGACGGCACCACCGAGTTGAGCCGTGATATCGCTGCTTTGGGTATTTACCCTGCGGTGGATCCTTTGGCTTCAACCTCAACCATTCTTACCCCTGAGGTAGTTGGTGAAAAGCATTACAACACGGCTCGTCGTGTGCAAGAAATCTTGCAGCGTTACAAGGAACTCCAAGACATCATCGCCATTTTGGGCTTGGATGAACTTTCTGAAGAGGACCGCATCACAGTATCTCGAGCCCGTAAGGTGCAGCGTTTCCTTTCGCAGCCTATGAACGTGGCCGAAATCTTCACCGGTCTTCCTGGGGTAACCGTTCCGGTTCAAGAAACCGTTGATTCGTTTGCTGCTTTGGTAGACGGCGAGCTGGATGATCTTCCTGAACAGGCTTTCTTGAACGTGGGTGGCGCAGATGACGCCCGCCGCAAAGCCGCTGAGCTCGAGGGCTAACGCAGCTATGACCTTTCAGGTTGAACTGGTTTCTCCGGAGGCCATTACCTATAGCGGCGAAGCCGAGATGCTGGTAGCGCGCACCGTAGAAGGCGGCGATATCGCTTTCCAGCCCGGGCACGTGCCATTTATTGGCGTGTTGGCGGTGTGGTCAGTGGAGGTTATTCGTCCCGATGGGGGTCGTGATGCTTTTGCGGTCCATCAAGGGTTTGTTCAAGTAGCGGGCACCAAGATCAGCATTTTGTCTGATGTGTCTGAAGAGGCTACTGAGATCGATGTGGCTCGTGCACAGACCGCTAAAGATAACGCTGAAGCGGCCTTAACGGCCGATAGCGAAGACCAAGACGCGGCGGGTGCTTTGGGTCGTGCGGAGCTGCGGCTTGCTGTAGCGGGCGCTGAACAGGCTTAACGATCCGTTTTTTGGTCCTTATGCAGGGCCGTCGGTGTGGGCATCTAATTTTTCGCTGTTGTGGCTGGCGGAGATAAGCCGGACGGTGCCAGAGAGCGAGCGCATGACTAAAGTTTGGGTATGTACTTTTCCTGATGAGTAGTGCACGCCTTTTATTAGGTCGCCGTCGGTAATGCCGGTGGCGGCGAAGAAGCAGTTGTCGCCTGATACCAGGTCATCGATGGTGAGTACTTTTTCAAGGTCGTAATTTAGGTCTAGGGCGGCGTTGCGTTCTTTGTCGTTGCGGGGCCAGAGGCGGCCTTCCATCACGCCACCCATGCATTTGAGTGCGGCGGCGGTGATAACGCCTTCTGGGGTGCCGCCGATTCCGAACAGCACGTCGGCGCCACTGTCGGCCCATGCGGTTGAGATGGCCCCGGCTACATCGCCGTCGGGGATGAGGCGTATGCGGGCGCCGGCGGTTCGGACTTCGCTTATTAAGTCGTGGTGGCGATCGCGGTCCAAAATTACGGCGGTGATGTCGTTTACTGATTCGCCTTTGGCGGCGGCTACGGCGTGCAGGTTTTCGGTAGGGCTTTTGGTGATGTCAATGACGCCCACGCAGTCGGGTCCGGCCGCTATTTTTTCCATGTAAACACAAGGCCCGGGGTCAAACATGGTGCCTCGTGGGCTTACGGCGATGACCGCTACGGCGTTGCCGCGGCCTAGCGAGGTGAGGGTGGTGCCGTCGATAGGGTCTACGGCGATGTCGGTGGCGGGGGAAGAGCCGTTACCTACGTTTTCGCCGTTGAAAAGCATGGGGGCTTCGTCTTTTTCGCCTTCGCCGATGATGACCAAGCCGTCCATGTTGACGTCGTTAAGTACAGCCCGCATGGCGTCTACCGCTGCACCGTCAGCGCCTTCTTTGTCGCCTCGGCCCATCCAGCGGGAGGCGGCCAGGGCGGCGGCTTCGGTTACTCGCACCAGTTCGAGGGCGAGATTGCGGTCATCAAATTCTAGATTTTCGTTCATACGGTTGAACCTAGTGGGTGAGAGGGGCGGTGACACGGCCGGAGTGAGTTTCCTTGGGGGGTGTGGTTCGTTGCTGCAGGTGCGAAGATGGAGGCATGAGATGGTGCTTTCAATGCGGAATCCAATATGACGAGGGTGTGGCGGACTGCGTGGAGTGCGGGGTTGAGCTTGTTGATGAAGCGCCGACCGCTTCTGATGAGGTCGGCACAGATGGCGAAGATCAGTTGGCTTATGAGTTACACGAGTGGGCGGGGGAGTCCCGTCGCTTGTTGGATCAGCAACTTACTAGCCGTTCGGTAGCGCATTCGTGGCAGGGAGCCACTTTGGTGGTGCGGTCTGAGGACGAAGTGCTGGTTGATGAGTTGGTGGCTTCTACCGATGGAACCGGCGGCCCAGTGTTGGACCCGGCTGCGGAGAAGATTGCTTACGAGGTCGAGGGTTGGGCGGCTGATGAGCAAACGGCGTTTACCGAACTGTTGGGCCGGTTAGGTATTCCTCATGAGTTTGATGAGGTGGGCGATTTGTTGGTGTTGGCCGCTGATGAGGATGCGGTGGAGTCGGCTTTGGATGCTTTTCAAGGTGGGTCTGATGAGCGGCCAGAACTTGAGGGGTTGGCGGCTAATGGTTTGTTAGCTGATATTTTTGTGGCTTGCGACCGGTTGCGTCGAGACCATCACGACAACCGTGGGGTGGAGGGCTTAGTGGACAACGCTCCGGTGTTGGCGAGTTACCGTCCTCCGTTTGGTTTTGATCCGCAAATGTGGAATGCCTTGGGTGAGCGATCGGCTGAACTGGCCGAGTTGTTGGCCGCCGGCGACACCGACCCTGACGAGATCAAAGAACGGGCCAAAGTGTTGGCCGAGGCTTTACGCCAACTGGTCTAAATATTTCCAGCCACAGTGGCATGGTGTCTGACACCATGCCACGCTAAAGGGGCTTGGTGAGAGACTTCCAGAGGGTGAGGTAACTGGGCCATTGCAGGTCGCCGAGGTAGCCGTCTTCTTGGAGGGCGGTTTGTAAGCGTTTGAGGTTGCGCCAGGGCACGGTCATATCGACGTGGTGGGCTAAGTGGTAGCCGACGCCTACGGGGGCGATGATGGCTCGCGACCAGGGGGTTTGTTTAATGTGGTGGGTGGTTTGGCGGCGGTCAGCGGATCGGGTCATGCCGGCATGTTCGGCTAAGGCTCGTAGACGGTTGAGTACTTGGTAAATGAACATCCACGGGGTCAGCCAGAGGAGAAGGTAGAGCCACGGGTGGCCGTTGGCGGCGAAAACAGAAAAGATGAGGATTTGGCCCAGAAGGAACAAGCCGGTGAGTTTGAGGTGCCGGGGCTGACTGAGGTTCCTGAAACGGGGCCGCACTATGCGAAAAGCAGACACCCCAGTGGCGTCACGTACCAGTTTGCGACGCATTGAGTCTTTGGTGATGGGGTAAAGGCTGTAAAGCAAAAAGTCGGGTTCTTTGGGGCCAAACTCGTCGCGGTGGTGGTTGATGTGGCCGATGCGGTAGCCGTGGCTGCCGGTGCCAAAGGTCAGCCAACCGATGAGGGTGATGCCCACGAAGTCGTTGATGCGCCGATTGCTAAAGAGCAAACGGTGGGCGGCTTCGTGGTGGAGGATAAACAATCGGTTTTGTGCCAAAGCCATAAGGGGCATGGCGAGTATCCAAGTGGCCCAGTGGTTGAGGGTTAGGGCCGCCCAAACGATGAGTACCGGTAGGGCTACGGCTCCGAGCACGGTGCCGATGTTTCTTAGGTTTGAGATGCGCCGGAGTTCGTCACGGAAAGCGCCGCGGGGTCGGCCGTCGGGGTGCAGGCGGTCACTGCCGGCGAAGGGTGCCGGGTGGGGGGCCATGCCACCGGTCATGGTGGACACCAGGGTGTCGTGGTCCATGGGTTGGTTCATGGTTGAAGGTTACTCAAGACTCTAGGCTGGGTCTATGTCCGGTGCTGATGCTCTTTCGCTTTTTTTGACCCCGGGGGCGGGCTCTAACCGAGAACACCCGTGTTTGTTGGAAATAGAAAAACAGGTGGCTCCGTTGGCGGTACAGCGTTTTGATTTTCGTTACCGGCAGGAAGGCCGTCGTTTTCCGGATCGCGCCCCGAAACTTATTGCTGAGGTAAATGAGGCGGTAGCGGCTTGGGGGGTGGACCCGCAGCGCCTGGTGTTGGGTGGGCGATCCATGGGGGGTCGTATTTGCTCAATGGCGGTGGCTGAGGGTTTGCCGGCCGCTGGTTTGGTACTGATTTGTTATCCGTTGCACCCGGTCAAGAAACCCGAGACCTTACGGGTGGATCATTTTGGTGATCTAAAGGTGCCGTGTTTGTTTATTTCAGGCGACCGTGACGAGTTTGGTACTCCCGAGGAGTTTGACCAACATCTTCATAAAATCCCCGGTCCCGTAACTCGGGTAATCTTGGAGGGCAAACGCCACGATCTCAAAGGAGCCAACGAAACCATCGCCGCCACCGTGGCCGACTGGCTGGTGTCGCTGCCTAATAGCTAAACATCTTCAAGGTTTGCATCATCGGGGTTGAGTTCTTCAAGAGCTTTGCGGGCCGTTTCGGGGTAGCGAGAGATCACCAGCCAAGCGGTCAGAAGCGGCCCCAAGGTCACGACGGCAAAAGCCGGGCCGTAGGCACCAAAATAATCGTGGAGCCAACCCACCAGAAGTAAACCGGCCGCGCTGCCCAGCACCCCGATGGTGACGATGGTGCCGTTGGCCTTGGCCCGGTGGTGGGTAGAGAACAACTCGGGGCCGTAAACCCCCAGAGCAACGGTAAGCGACCCGATGACCACCCCGCCGAGGTGACTGACCCACATGAGGGGCCCAGCGAAAAAGTAACTCAAGGTAATAAACACTGACCCACCGGCGAGGCCCAGAGCACCGACGTGGCGGCGGCCTCGGGTGTCGGCCCATTTGCCGGCCAGAAAAATACCGATAGCCGCCGGGGTGGAGGTCAACAGGGTGTAGATGGAAATGCCGGTGGCGTTGAACCCTCGTTGCTCGCGCAAGAAGTCGTTTTGAAACTGGCTGGCCGGTGAAGCAAAAAGCAGGAACAAGAAAGCCCCGGTAGCCAGCAAAGCCAACCGTCGATATTCGGTGCGTAACGGGGCACCGTGGAGGTCGGGGGTTTGTTTGTTGGCCACAAAACGGCGAGTTTCGGGGAGACGACGGCAAGCAGCCAGCACTAAGGGCAGCGACAGTAAGGGCACGAGGTAAACCACTCGCCAGCCTTGGGGGTTGAGGTCGGCTACCGGGAGGACCCAAACCGCCATGCCGGCACCTAAAGCGGCAGCGAGCGACAGCATGCTTACCCCGTAGGCTCGGGCGCCCCGGGGCAACTCTTCGGCCGCCATAACCCCAATGAGGATGCCCATGCCGGTGGTCAGGCCACGGGCAAAAAGTTGTGACCCGCCCAGAAACCAGAGACCGGGGGAGAGCGCCCCGAGCCCGGTCAAGAGAACCGCCCCGAGTATGGCCCAGCGCAGGAGTCGGCGGCGCCCGTGACGGTCGGCCAGCACCATGACCCCTAAGGCCACTAACACCCCGATGCGCACGACAGCCAAGGTAACGCCTTGAGCGGTGCTGGTGCGGTTGAACTCGTCGGCAGCGAAAGTAATGGTTTGGGTGATGACCGTGCCGAGGTAGCCGTCGATTACTTGTAAAACAGCCAGCAGCGAAAGCACCCGGGCCGCTCGGGCATCTAGCCGACTGGGCGGTGACCACCAAGGGATGCGGCGTCGAGGTAAGGCCCGACGCATGATCAAGGTAAAAAGGGGCCGCCAGACGGGGACGCTTAAACGAAACTGGTAGGTCTCGGTGACCTGATGTTCTTGAGCACCCTCGGTGACGGTCAAGGTGCGCTGGTAATGCTCAAACGGCCCGTGGTCTAAAACGAAACGGTTGGGGCCGTCGGGGCGTTCGCCTACCAAGTCATCTCTTGCGGTACGAAGTTCGGCTAGGCCGGCATCGTCCACCGTCAGGTGATGAGAAACAGAAGAAATAAGAGATCTCTTTCAAAAATGGTCTGCGATACAGCATACTTAACGGGTGAGCAGTGATTCTCTTTCTCCCGAGGCAGCAATTTTGGTGCGACCTTCGGGGCCTCTGCGCGGCACGGTAAAAGTAGGCGGAGCGAAGAACTCGGTGTTAAAGATTATGGCCGCTTCTTTGTTGGCGCCGGGCCGGTTCACCATCAGAAACGTACCGGCCATTGCTGATGTGGCTTGGATGGGCGAACTGCTTGAACACATGGGGGTTTCGGTAAACCGTGTGGGTGATGTGTTGACCATTGAGGTACCTGACCAACTCACCCCGGAAGCGCCGTATGAATTGGTGGAACGCATGCGGGCGTCCATTGTGGTTTTGGGGCCATTGTTGGCTCGTTTTGGCCGGGCCAAAGTGTCGGTGCCGGGCGGCGACGATTTTGGTCATCGCCCTATTGACATGCATTTGCAGGCGTTGGAAGAACTCGGTGCTACTTTTTCTACCAGCCATGGTTACATCGAGGGGCGAGCCGAAAATCTGGTGGGTACTCGAGTTTTGTTGGAGTTCCCGAGCGTGGGGGCCACCGAAAACTTGTTGATGGCTGCCGTGTTGGCGCAAGGCACCACGATGATCGACAACGCGGCACGTGAACCAGAGATCGCCGACCTGGCAGATTTCCTGAACGCTATGGGGGCCAAAATTACTGGTGCGGGCCGTTCGGTGGTCGTCGTCGAGGGAGTCGCTGAACTTCATGCGGTGGAGCACACGGTAATCCCTGACCGTATTGAGGCCGCTACTTACTTAGCAGCAGTGGGGATGGCCGGCGGCGAGATCACCATTGCCGGGGCACGAGCCGACCACATGTCGATGCTTTTGCGAAAAGTTGGCGAAATGGGTATGGAGGTCAACCCGGTGGTCAATGGCTTGGAGGTCAAAGTTGACCAGCGTTTGCGCTCGGTTGATGTTTCTACATTGCCTTACCCGGGGGTGGCTACCGATTACAAACCGTTGTTTGTGGCCATGTTGTCGGTGGCTGACGGGGTGGGCATCGTGACGGAAAACATTTTTGCCGGGCGCTTTCGCTACGCCGACGAGTTGGTGCGCCTGGGCGCCGATATTCGGGTGGAGGGCCATCATGCGGTGGTGCGCGGCATGGCCGCACTTTCTGGTGCACCGGTGCGGGCGCCGGATATTCGTGCGGGGGCTGCGCTGGTGATAGCTGGCTTAGCGGCAGAAGGCGAAACGCTGATTGCTGAGGCGCATCACGTTGCTCGGGGCTATCAAGATTTGGTCGGCAACTTGACGTCTTTAGGGGCTGACGTTTCTTACGCTTGATCGTCGGGCGGGGGGCCCATGCGGCGGGCGCGTCGGTCGGCGACCCATAAAAGGGTGGCTACCACCAGTAGCGGGCCGGCCACCACCAGTATTTCGTCCCATCCACCTTGGTGGGCCAGCATCAGAGTTTTTTCCACTCATTCAATCTATTGGGTTGGAAGTGGGGTTGTGGCGTGGGAGGCTAACCGTATGTCCCTAAATGTTGCTCCTGAGGCTGTTGGTTCGTTAACCGAACAGGTTGAAAAAGTTATTGCGGTTATTCGGCCGGCTATCCAGGCTGATGAGGGTGACATTGCTTTGATCAACGTGGATGAAGAAACTGGCGAGGTTTTGGTTGAGTTGATGGTGGCTTGTGTGGAATGCCCGGCTTCGGACCAAACGCTCAAAGCAGGCATTGAGCGCATTATGAAAGACCGGGTACCGGGTGTTACTTCGGTGCGTAATACCGGCGAGACGCTGGTTGATGACGGTACGGCTATCACTTTTTGATAACAGCGGCTACGGTCACTGCTATGGATGATTTTAATTTTTTGCAAGTAGCCCGTCATGAGGTAACTGATGGCGGTCCGGTAGTGGTCATTACTTTGGATCGCCCCAAGGTGAACGCCTTGTCAACGGCACTATTGAATGAGATCTTGGTGGCTGCGGAGGCCTGCACTGCGGACCCTCCAGGTGCGGTGGTCATTACGGGGGCCGGCCGGTTTTTTGCTGCTGGGGCAGAGATTTCTGAGTTCACCGACCCGACTACTCGTGGTGCTATTGGTCAGGCTTTTCGGGATGCCTTTGATGCGGTGGCGGGCATACCTTGCCCGGTGGTGGCGGCGGTTAATGGTTTTGCGTTGGGTGGCGGAGCGGAGTTGGCGTGGTGCTGCGACTATCGCATTGCCGGGGAGTCCACGGTGTTTGGTCAACCAGAGATTTTGTTGGGCATTATCCCCGGGGCGGGCGGTACCCAGCGCTTGACCCGTTTGCTTGGGGTGGCCCGCACGAAGGAACTGGTTTTTGAGGGCGGGCAGTTGACGGCTACCCAAGCCGCGGATTTAGGTTTGGTGAACGCTGTGGTGGCCGATGACGAGGTGCTGAGTGTGGCTATGGCTCGGGCTGAAGCGTTGGCTCGAGGTCCGCAGTTGGCGTTACGGGCCGCTAAGGCGGCTATTGATTTTGGTATTGACGGCTCGTTGGCGGAGGGGCTTGACTTTGAGGGCGAAGTATTTACTGAACTTTTCGACACCGATGATGCACAAACTGGCATCGCTTCATTTTTTGAACATGGCCCGGGCAAAGCCACTTTTTCCGGTCGCTGAGTTAACCCGATACCGTTTCGTCTTATGAATGCTTCGGAGTCTTGCGACCGCCACCCTGACCGCCGTGCGGGGGTGACCTGTCAGCGTTGTGGGAGCCGTATTTGCCCCGACTGCATGCGCTCAGCTTCAGTGGGTTTTCATTGCCCCTCGTGTGCGGCGGGTTCACCGATAGAGGCCAAGAATCGCCGTAGGGTTCGGCGGGCTTCGGGTGACCCGGAGGCCACTCGGGCCATTATCGGGCTGAATGCTTTGGCATTCCTTTGGTCTTTGATAAACGGTGGCAGCCTTTCGGGGGCCGGGGGTGACACCACGTTAGATTTTGGCTTGTTGGGCTTTGGCCGCACTCGGGTGGATGGTTTGATGACCGATATTGGGGTGGCTGAGGGTGAGTGGTGGCGTTTGGTTTCGTCGGCCTTTTTGCATGCCGGTATTTTGCACATTGTCTTCAACATGTATTTGTTGTGGATGTTGGGCCGCCAGTTAGAGCAGTTGCATGGCCGGAGCCGTTTTGTGGGCTTGTATGTGGGTTCGTTGGCTGCCGGTTCTTTGGGGGTCATGTTGATGGACCCCACGGCGTTGACGGTGGGGGCGTCGGGGGCGGTGTTTGGTTTGATGGCCGCCATGTTTGTGCATCAGCAGCGTCGGGGCATTAGCCCGTGGCGGAGCGGTATCGGCGGTTTGGTGTTGCTGAATGTGTTCTTTACTTTTGGTCGTCCGGGCATCAGCATCGGTGGCCATTTGGGGGGTTTGCTGGGCGGAGCGTTTTTGGCCTGGGCCCTCGACGAGATGGATAAAAAACAAGTCAGCCGTCAACGCAGCACTTTGGTGGTAGCGGCCTTTACTGTGTTGTGTTTAGTGGCCAGCGTGTGGGCCGCCAACCGTTGGTACGACCCAGTTTTCTAAGTTTGTAATGTACTGAGCAACTACCTTCAAGTCCCCAAGGCCACGATCTACTCATGGCGATACCACGGCACCGCACCACCCGCAGTCAAACTCGGGCGACACCTACGTTGGAGACCAGAAGACGTTGAAGCGTGGCTAGTTGAGCGAACTTCGACGGGAAGCCACTCCTCCGACCCGCTATAAACACGCCCATGTGGTAGGCAAAGCCCAACACTTCAAAGGAGACGCAATGTCAGAAGGCATGAAAAAACTTGTTGGCCTCGCCATTTTTGTACTTCTGTTGATGGCGTGCAGCAACAAGACAGAACCCTTCAATGAAATTTCAACGGTAAGTTTTGAGACGACAGTTCCGATTGTTGAGACAGTAATACCTCAAATATTAGAGAATCCGTATCAAGACTATGTAAGCGATTTGTACAGTGATCCAGCAACTTGGCTTTGCTGGCCAGCCGTTGATGATGTTTGTGAACGTGATCAAACAGCAACAGCCATTTATCCTGATGGAACATCTGAAGTGGTTTCTTTTGAAAAGACCTCAGAAGCTGTAGTTGATTGTTTTTATGTTTACCCAACAACAAGTGGAGACGTGACCCTAAACAGTGATTTAATTCCCGCAACGGCAGAAGAAATTTCTACCGCATGGTTTCAAGTTTCTCGCTATAGCCAAGTGTGTGACGTATATGCCCCGATGTATCAACAAATGACCAAGGCAAATATTTCCAGGACTATCGAGGTTCCAGAAGACGACTTAATAGGGGGCCCGGGTACAACTGGCTTTGAAATTGCCTATGAGGATGTTGCTGATGCTTTCAAATATTACATTTCAAAGGCCAGCACAGAGCGTGGCTTCATCCTGATCGGCCACTCTCAAGGTGCAGCAATGTTGACACAACTACTCAAAAGAGAAATTGATCAAAATCCGTTACTTCGTGCTCGCTTAGTTTCCGCTCACCTTTTTGGAGGAGCACATATAGCTCAAAGCGATAATGAATTTGAAACAATTTCTGGTTGTAAACAGGCAAATGAAATTGGCTGCATCATTGCGTATAACGCTTTTCGTATTGATACTCCTCCTCCTTCTAATTCATGGTTCGGTCGGACATGGCATGATGCCTCTTGGAAAGATCAAGATATTTCTTGGGAAAATATCTCTTGGGATGAAGTCGTATCCAATCCCTCGTTATGCGTTAACCCTGGAAACTTTGGTTCCGGTAAAGCAGAGTTGACGCCATATTTTTTTGTCAATGAGGGCGTAGAAGAAGTTTTTGAAATAGCGACAACTTGGGTGACGTATCCGGGTTTACTTACTGGTGAATGCATAAATGATGGAACGTTTGGTTACTTGTCTGTTGAAATTTTGGCTGATTATGAAGACCCTCGTGCAAATGAAATTTCTGGAGATCTTGATCCTCAGTATGGGTTACATGGGGTGGATATGAATATTGCTTTAGGTAATTTAATAACCGCAGCTGAAACCCAATCTATTTCTTACTTGGCTTCGAAACCTTAGCTTTCTATCTTAAAGAGCTCAAAAATTTGCTTATTAAGGCCTATGAGAATAACAATGCAACTGACAGCCAAACCCTGTCTTGCTAAATTTCAAATTTAGATAAAAAATTGAATACGGGGACTGTCCCCGCGTTACACGGTGGTCAGTCGCTGAACATTTTTCCGAGACCACCGAGGACGGATCCTTGGCCGGTGGAGGTGCCGCCAGCGGAGGGTGCGTTGGCCAAAATGCGGTCGGCCAAGCGAGAGAAGGGCAGCGCTTGCAGCCATACTTTGCCGGTGCCTTGCAGGGTGGCTAAGAAAATGGCTTCGCCGCCGAAGACCATTGATTTTAGGTTTCCGGCTCATTCGATGGAGTAGTTGATGCCTTCTTCGATAAACATCATGCCGCCGGCTTCGGCACCATGGTTTGGCCTGGGTCTAAGCCGATTTCCACGAATTGCCGGTCGTCGCCTTTGATTTCGAAGTCTATTTCTTGACAAATGGGGAGCATGGAGGCTCCTGATGGTTGGTTGGGGTCGGCCAGATTCTAAGGTGTGTCTATGGACAGTACCAGTCGTCACGATATTGAGTTTTTTTGGGACCCTATTTGCCCGTTTGCTTGGCAAACCTCGCGCTGGCTGCGCCGAGTAGCTGTTTTGCGTGGCCTCACCGTGCGTTGGCGGTTCATTAACCTTTCCATTTTGAACGAAGAGCGAGACTACGACGCCGAGTTTCCTGAGGGTTACGCCGAGTCGCATATGAAGGGTCGCTACATGTTGCGGGTGGCGGCGGCGGTTCAAGACATTGAAGGCGCGGAGGCTATGGGGCCGTTATATGAGGCGTTCGGTCAATCTATTTGGCATCGGGTGTTAGAACCCGGCGCTGATTATCGGGCCGATATTGCTACCGAAGAACATTTGAGCGCAGTGTTGGCGGCGGCCGGTTTTTCAACTGATTACGCCGCTGCTTACCGAGATGATTCGTGGGATGACCTGTTGCGAGCAGAAACGGAGGCCGCAGTGGTCCGCACCGGGAGGGACGTAGGTACCCCTATTTTGACTTTTGGCCCGCCCGATGGCCCGTCTATTTTTGGTCCGGTTATTTCGGCGGTACCGGAAAGCGATGCTGACTGCCTTGAACTTTATGATGCGGCATTGACGCTCACGAAGTTCGCTACTTTTTCTGAACTTAAGCGCTCTGATCGCCAGTCGCTTGACCTCCCGTTGCTTACCGGGCGTTTGGATTAGTTCAAGGGTTTTTGCCACACCGATACGTGGGTGCCGGAGGTTTTCGCAAATGCTTCGCCGGCCCAGTTTTCGTGACGGGTGAGTAAGCCCATCCCTGTTTGGGCTGCCATTTGGTCGAATTGCTCGGGGGTGAGGTAGCGCAAAAGGTAGGGGAACAAGCGGTTGCCGTCTTCGGTTATTTCTATGCGTTGGCCGGTGATGGTTTGCTGCTCGGGGTCTATTTGTACGGCGTCCAGTAACACTCGGTCGAGTTCTACGGTGCGTACGGTGAGCCCATCGTGGCCGTCGGGGGCGGGTACAAAGGCTTCGATAACTAGGTGCCCGCCGGGTTGTAGCAGCCGCTCGATGCTGGCCATGCAGGTGGTCTGGGCAGCCAAGGTGGTCAGGTTAAAAAAAGTGTTGAACCCCACCAGCACCACGGCGAAAGAGTTGTCTGCGAGCCCGGGCGGGTCGGCCATGTCGCCTTCTATCAAAGTGATTTGGTCGGCATCTGGTTTGGCTCGTAGTAAATCCAACATGGCGGCCGAGGCATCCACTCCGGTAACCGTGAGGCCTTGAGCGGCCAGGGGGAGGGCCAGGCGCCCGCTGCCCACGCCGAGTTCAAGAACTGGTCCGCCGTCGGCCAGGTGGGCGACGTGGGTGGCTACTTGGTCGGGGTTTCCGATGCGGGTGAGAGCGATACCGCCGTCGTCGCCGTACCACTCGTCGTAAACCGCGGCGTGCCGGTCGCCGTAAGTGCGTGCGGTGTAGTCCTTCACTCCTATAGTCTGCCACCAACTTACCCCGCCTTCCAAGATGAAACATGGGGCTAGGTCCCACGTTTCATCTCGACCAACAGATGGGGACAGTCCCCATCGATTGGCTTAGGGGTGTGGTTGGCTTTTGGCCGTAGCCTTGGGGTATGGAGGCTTACCTAGATCACGCAGCGTCAACCCCGGCCCGTCCGGAGGTTATTGACGCCATGGTGCCTTGGTTGGCTGACCATCCTGGTAACCCGTCGGGGGCACACAAATCGGCGCGAGAAGCCCGCCGCGCCATCGATGATGTGCGTGATTTGGTGGCCGAGTTGGTCGGCGGCGACCCTGGCGATGTGGTGTTTACCAGTGGTGGCACGGAAGCCGACAATTTGGCGGTCGATGGGGTTCTGGGGGCTACCGGCGGTTTGGCGGTTTGTTCCGCTACTGAACACCCGGCGGTGCTGGAACCCGTGCAAGAATCTGACGGCCTTATCGCCCCCACCGATAAGGCCGGTCGAGTAGATCTAACTACTTTGGCTGAGATTCTTGATGCCGTTGACGACGTGGCCTTGGTATCGGTCATGTTGGCCAATAACGAAACCGGTGTCATTAATCCGGTAGCCGAGGTAGCGGCTTTGGTGGCCGAAAAATCCTCTACCACGGTGGTGCATACCGACGCCGTGCAGGCCACCGCTTGGATAGATCTGGCCACCCACTGTGCCGGGGCTCATTTGATTAGCTTGACTGGACACAAAATTGGGGGCCCCAAAGGAGCGGGTGCTCTGGTGGCCAAAAAAGGAACCCCCTTGCGGCCCGTGCTGCGTGGCGGCGGGCAAGAACGTGAACGCCGTAGCGGTACCCAAAACGTGCCAGCCATTGTGGGGCTTGGAGCGGCGTTGCGCTTGGCTATGGATGAACGCGCCGCGGTGGTTGCTCGGGTGGGGGCGTTGCGGGATCGTTTAGAAACTGGCTTATTAAGGACGGTTGAAAACACCACCTGCAGTTTGCCCTCTGGTGCTGAACGCACCCCGTTGGTAGCACATCTGTGCTTTGGTGGGATAGCCAGCGAGTCGCTACTGTTTCTCTTAGAACAAGAGGGCATTGCGGCCAGTGCTGCTTCGTCGTGTGCCAGTGGGGCGCAAGAACCCTCGCACGTGTTGGCGGCTATGGGGGTAGATCGTCTTGTTGCCGAGGGTGCTCTGCGGTTGTCTTTGGGTTGGACCACCAGCGAGGCTGAAATAGATCACGCCCTTGAGGTGATTCCTCCGGCGGTGGCTCGATTGCGGGAGTACGCCTGATGAGCCGAGTCATGGTGGCCATGTCGGGAGGGGTCGACTCGTCAGTAGCGGCGGCCCTCATGCTTGAAGCCGGCCACGAGGTCGTAGGGGTGACCTTGCGTTTGTGGGGCGGCGAGTCCGACTCAGGGTGTTGTGCGGTTTCTGATGTGGACGATGCCCGCCGGGTGGCCGACACTTTGGGTATCGATCACCATGTTTTCAACATGAGTGAAGAGTTTGATCAGCATGTGGTGGAGCCGTATGTGGCGGCCCATGCGGCGGGATTGACCCCTAACCCGTGTCTGGAATGCAACCGCCATATTAAGTTCGACTTGTTACATCGCCGGGTAGAGGCCTTGGGTTTTGAGCGTTTAGCTACTGGGCATCATGCGCGGGTGGTGCAAACGGCGGCCGGGGTGTACCGCATGGCTCGAGCGGTTGATGCCGCTAAAGATCAGTCCTACGTTTTGCATATGCTGGGTCAAGAACAGTTGGCTGCTTTAGATCTCCCGGTGGGTGAGATGACCAAAGATGAGGTGCGGCAACGAGCGGCCACTTTAGGCCTGCGTACGGCCACTAAGCCCGATAGCCAAGACGTGTGTTTTATTACCCAACAACATGGACGGCAAGATTTTTTACGGCAACGAATTTCTCTTACCCCGGGCCGAGTGGTTGATGCCGACGGTAATGAATTGGGCAAGATTGAGTCGGTAGAAATGGTGACTATCGGGCAACGCAAGGGGGTGGCCACTGTGGGGGGCGCTGACCCGCGTTACGCCATAGCAGTAGACGTGCCGTCAGCCACGGTGACCGTTGGTTCGGCGGCCGATTTGCTGGTGAAGGTCACCCCGGTGAAAAATTTTACGTGGGCAGAAGAACCTTTTGCTGGGCCAGTGCTGGCGCAAATTAGTGCCCATGGTCAGCCTATGGAAGCCGAGTTGGCGGGCAACGAGGTTCGTTGGGCGCAGCGGCAACGCCGGGTAGCGCCGGGCCAGGCCGTGGTGTTTTACGACGGCGACCAGGTAATTGGTGGAGCGATTGCTGGTTAACCGACCGGCATCTTGCGTTTAGCGGCTTCGGCCAACAGCGCATCGGGCCGGGCCGGTGCGCACAGTAATCCAGCGATGCTGGTGGCTTCGGCTACGCCACTAGTTGAGGTTGGCCACACCTCGTGTTCGGTGGCGCAACGTACGTCGAGCGCCAATCCGTAGGCACCTTGGGTCAGGTCAAGGCTGGTGCTTTCTGAGGAGGCCGGCCCTACTTGGGTTAATTCGTGGCGTTGGAACAAGGTGGGTTCGTTTAGCGAAAGGTGATCGTGGAGAACTAATCCTGCGGGTACCAAAACCACCCATCGCCGGTTGAGTTGATGCAATGAACGCACGACCAAAGCGAACAAAAGCCAGCCCGCTACTAAAAAAATGAGCCCAGAAATTAGGTGCTGGTTGGCCAGCAACCATGGGCCGGTAAACAGCCCGGCTACCCCGACTATTAATGCAAGGGGGCGCAGCAAGGTGGCCACTAAGGCCGGGGCGCGTAGCAGAAAGCGCCGTTCGTCTCCGTAAGAAACGCCGTCGACGAATACTCCGCCGAGAGGGGCGCTGGCACTGACCAAGAGGGCGGCCAGCACGTTGGCTGCTCCAGCAACAAGTGAAGCATCAAGGGTAGATCCGGCGGCAAAGATAACTAGACCTATGAGCGCTGCTGAGCCGAAGCGTACGACGGTCAGGGTGGCAGGTCGGGGAAGCAGGGTAGAGAAAAAACCGAGACCCCAAAGTAGCCAAAGTCCGACCGATAGCACGCTGCGCCCGGGCAGGTCTACGGGGTCAAGTTTGGTGGCTAACAGTGGGCCCAAAGTTATTGGCAGGGCAAGCCAGAGGGCTCGTAGGGCCCAGAGAGCAACTTGTTCGTTGCGTTGAGAAACGTCATTCACCCTGTCACGTTAGAGGGTTGGCGAGCGTCCCGGCCCTGTCACACCGAGAGGGTAGAATGAAGAGGTGGAAAAGTTTAAAGATTCTCAAGATGCGGCGGCTCGAGCGGCTCTTTTGCGCACCCAAATCGAGCACCACAACGAGTTGTACCACACCCAAGATGCCCCAGAAATCCCCGATGCCGACTACGACGTTTTACTAGTCGAGTTGCATCGTTTAGAAGCCGAACACCCAGAACTGGTTACTGCAGATTCACCCACTCACCAAGTGGGGGCGTCAACTATCAATACTTTTGCTGAGGTGGCGCACCAGTTGCCCATGATGTCGTTAGACAATGCTTTTGATACCGATGAGTTGACGGCTTGGGCCGACCGGGTGCGACGGCGACTTGGTGATGAGGCCCCAGAGCCTGCTTGGGTATGCGAATTGAAGTTTGACGGCTTGGCGGTTTCACTGCGTTACGAAGATGGCGTATTGGTGCAGGCCGCCACTCGAGGGAACGGAAAAGTAGGCGAAGACGTCACGCCGAACGTGCGCACCATTGCTGGGATCCCTCAAGAACTTGCCCCAGGGGCGCCCCCAGTACTTGAGGTACGGGGCGAGGTCTACATGGGTCTCCAAGCTTTTGCTGATCTGAATGCTCGGCAAGCAGCGGCCGAAGAAAAATTGTACGTGAATCCTCGCAACACGGCGGCCGGTTCGTTGCGGCAAAAAGACGCCAAGGTGACTGCCACTCGCAAGTTGTCATTTTGGGCTTATGCCTTGGGCGAGATGATCGAGGGGCCTGAGATTGCTTCGCATCTCGAAATGTTGACTTGGTTGGGCACTTTGGGGTTTCCGGTTAATCAGAAAATAAAACGCTTCGCAAGTTTTTCCCAAGTGATTGACCACGTAAACCATGTTGAAAAAATACGTCACGACTTGGACTACGAGATCGATGGGGTAGTGGTTAAGGTTGATGCTTTGGGGTTGCAAACGGGGTTAGGGGCAACCGCTCGTGCCCCCCGCTGGGCCATGGCTTACAAGTTGCCGCCCGAAGAACGCACCACCACGCTGCTCGACATTGAGGTTTCTATTGGGGCTGGCGGTCAAGCCACACCTTTTGCTCGTCTGGAACCGGTCTTCGTGGGCGGGTCAACTATTGCCGCCGCAACCCTGCACAACGCTGATCAGGTAGCGGCTAAAGATGTGCGCCCTGGCGACACGGTGATCGTACGCAAAGCCGGTGATGTTATTCCAGAGGTGGTGGGCCCGGTGTTGGCCGACCGTCCCTCTAGTCGTAAACCGTGGCGGTTCCCTACGGAGTGCCCAACTTGTGACGTAACGCTGGTGCGGCCCGAAGGCGAGGCGGCTACTTTCTGCCCAAATCATGCTTGCCCGGCACAGGTACGTGGGCGTCTTGAACATTTTGTTTCTCGGGGAGCCATGGATATCGAAGGCTTCGGCGAACAAAGGGTTGATCTTTTTGTCACCGAAGGGCTGCTCTCTGATGTGTCGGGCATTTTCACTTTGGATTTCGAACGCATCGCCGCTTTTGAAGGCTTCGGAGAATTATCTCTCAACAACTTGGCGGCGGCGATAGAAACCGCAAAGCAACGACCGTTGGGGCGACTGTTGTTTGGTTTGCGTATCCCTCACGTGGGCACCACGGTGGCCGATCTCATCGCTGATGCTTGCGGCGATCTTGATGGGTTAGAGCGAGCTTCGCAAGAAGACCTTGAAGCCGTTGAAGGGTTGGGTCCTATCATCGCGGCCTCGGTGTCTGGATGGCTTCGCCTTGATCACAACCAAGAGTTGCTCCAGCGTTTGCGAGCGGCTGGCCTGAATCTCAATGCGCCGCAAGTATCAGGCGATAAACAAGAACAAACCCTTGAAGGTTTCAGCGTGGTGGTTACCGGGACGTTAGAAACCATGAGCCGTAGCGACGCCAAAGCAGCCATTTTGGCTCGCGGCGGCAAGTCCCCGGGCAGTGTTTCAAAAGCCACCACTGCGTTGGTGGCTGGTGCGGGCGGCGGGTCGAAACTCGGAAAGGCTGAAACGTTGGGTGTTCCGGTGCTTAACGAAATCCAGTTCGCCGAGTTGCTCGCTACCGGCCAACTGCCTGCTTAGCTATCCGTCTACCCGGAAGCACCAGTCAAAGACTTGGGTTTGGTCGGGGGTGCGAATGGGCCAGTATCTAACTCGGGTGCAAACTTCTTGAGCGGGGAGCCGTTCGAGAGCTAAACCTTCGTCGGGGCGAAAAATGACGGAGTTCAGGGCGGCTTGGATGCGTTGCTGGTCTAAAGGTATGGCTGTACCGCCGATATGAATAATTTCTCCGGCCCAACCGGAAGCCAAAATGATGCCTACATTTGATTGCGGCAAAATGGTGTCTCCCCGGGGCGGAAGTAACTCCACAACGGCTGGGTTGGTGTCTACGCTCACGTCGCCGTAGTTGTCGCCGCCCGCTAAAGACGCAGCCACGAAGGCTCCGGCGCCGAAGGCCAACAAGACAGCAATGACAAGTGCGTTACGACGGTTCACCTAGGCGAGGTTAGCGAGTCGATTCGGGTAGTAACGTAGTGAGGGTGAATGACCTAAGAAATTCTTCCCAAACACCCGATCTCTCGGGCACCTTGCTTGACGGTCGTTACTTGTTGCGCCAAGCAGTGGGTACCGGAACCTCCGGCACGGTTTATGCCGCTGACGACACGAACTTGCAACGGCGAGTAGCGGTCAAAGTGTTGCACCCCTCGTTGAGCGGCGATCAAGAGTTCGTTGAGCGTTTTCGCTCCGAAGCGCGCACCGTGGCTTCTTTGAATCACCCCCATGTTTTAGCTATTTACGACTGGGGTGTTGATGGGTCGGCTTATTTGGTAACGGAGTACTTGGGGGGCGGGAGTTTGCGCTCCATGTTGTCTACGGGCCGCACGTTGAGCCCCGCTCAGGCACTCATGTTGGGGCTTAACGCTTGCCGGGCTTTGGATCACGCCCATGGGCAAGGTTTGGTGCATCGTGACATTAAGCCTGCCAACTTGTTATTTAACCAAGACGGCCGCATGTGTATCGGTGACTTTGGGTTGGCGCGAGCGCTCGCCGAGGCTTCACATACCGAGATTTTTGCTGAAGGCATGGTGGGGACGGTGCGCTATGCCTCGCCGGAACAAGCTCGAGGCCAAATGTTAGATGGGCGATCTGATATTTATGCGTTGGCTTTGGTTTTGGTGGAGGCGGTAACGGGCCATGTGCCGTTTGTGGCTGACACTTTGTTGGGTACTTTGCGGGCTCGAGACGGCGAAGCGGTTCCGGTGCCTGCGGCGTTGGGTCCTTTGGGTCCCATTGTGCAAAAAGCGGGAGCCGCTGAACCGGTGGATCGCCCCAGTGCCGCTGAGTTGGGGAAAATGTTATTGAGTGCGGCGCCGCAAATGTCTCGCCCCGAACCGTTGCCTTTGGTGGGGCCGGGTGAGGTGGGGGCTGCTCCTTTGCCGGGGGAAGCGACCATGGTGGCGCCCAGGGTTTCGCCTCCGCTTGCTACTCCTCGGGAACGCCCGGTGCGTCCGGTGGGACCTAAACGTCGTTGGCCAGCAATGTTGTTGGCCGTGTTGTTGCTGACCGGTGCTTCGGTGGGGGGTGCTTGGCTTTGGCAAGGGATGCAGGTTGATCAAAGCGTGGTGCCTTCTTTAGCTGGAAGGTCCATTGAGGAAGCGCATTTGCGTTTGATGGATCTCGGGTGGACGGTTGAAGAACGTTATGAGCGTCGTGATGGCACGGTTGAGGGCCAAGTTTTAGGGACCGACCCTTCAGCGGGAGCCATCTTTGATGTGGACCAAGTGGTGTCGGTCATCGTGTCGTTGGGCCCTACTCGGGTGGAGATTCCTACGGGCTTGGCCGGGGTGAGCTTGGCAGAAGCCACCCGACTTCTTGAAGAGGTCGGTTTGGTGGTGGGTGCGGTTGTTGAAACAGCCAGCGAAGAAGTGGATTTTGGTTTGGTAGCTGAGGTGTTGTTCTTGGCGGATGATTTACCTCGCGGGGGTGCGGTTGATTTAATCGTGTCAACCGGGCCAGCACCGCGGGTCATTCCTGATGGTTTGGTGGGCGGTACGGCTGACGAGGCTGAACAGGTTTTGCTGTCGCTGGGTTTTGTGGTTGAGCGTTCCGAAGTATTTAGCGAATCGGTAGGGGTGGGTGCGGTTGATTCGTTGAGCCCGGCAGAGACCAGGGAAGTTCCGTTCGGTTCGGTCGTCACGTTGGCGATTTCTCAAGGCCCTATGCCTCGCCCGGTGCCTGGAGTAATCGGTTTGTCGCTCGACGCAGCGGAGGCTCGTCTGCAAGCAGCGGGCTTTCGAGTGATTGCTGTTGATGGCCCGTTGGCCGGCGAAGTAATCGGTCAAAACCCGATGGCCGACGAAGAAGCGGTCCCGACGGACACTATTGAATTGATCACCAGATAAAACAACCGCCGGCTTATGGTGGGGGCTGCCCGCTAGCCCTCTAACCTCAAACCTCATGACCGATCCTATTTCTCGTGACGATGTAGCCCATGTGGCTCGTTTGGCTTGCCTGTCGTTAACTGATCAAGAACTTGAGGCCTTTACTGGCCAACTCGCTGACATTTTGAGCCATGCGACTGACCTTGAAGCGTTGGACCTGACTGGGGTGGAACCCACTTCGCATCCTTTGCCGCTGGTCAACGTGTTGCGGCCCGATGTGCCGGGTGAACCGGTGGACCGGGACGAGGTTTTGGCGGCTGCCCCTAGTGTGGAGGATCACCAGTTTCGGGTGCCTCCAGCGTTGGGAGACAACGCATGAGCGCTCTCGAATTGGCGGCGGCCATCCGAAGCGGTGAGCGTTCGGCTGTTGATGTTCTTGAAGAACATTTGGCAGTTATCGATGCTCGAGAAGACGAGATTCATGCTTTTAACTTGGTGATGGTCGAACAGGCCCGCCGAGAGGCGGCAGATGTTGACGCCCGTTTGGCGGCCGGCGAAGAGTTGGGCCCGTTGGCTGGGGTGCCGGTTGCTTTGAAAGACAACATGTGTACCCGTGGGGTGCCTACTACGTGTTCGTCAAAAATCTTGGCAGGCTGGAAGCCTCCTTACGACGCCACGGTGGTGCAACGGTTGGCTGCTGCTGGTGCGGTAATCATTGGTAAAACCAATATGGATGAGTTCGCTATGGGCGGCTCAACGGAAAACTCTGCTTTTGGCCCGACCCGCAACCCGTTAGATACCAGTCGGGTGCCGGGGGGTTCGTCGGGGGGTTCTGCTGCTGCGGTGGCGGCGGGTTTTGCTCCATTGTCCTTGGGTAGCGATACCGGTGGGTCTATTCGTCAGCCAGCAGCGCTTTGCGGCTTGGTGGGGGTGAAACCCACTTACGGTCGGGTTTCACGTTACGGCCTAGTGGCTTTTGCTTCCAGCCTGGACCAGATTGGCCCGTTTGCGGCCACGGTGGCCGATGCGGCGTTGTTGTTGGAAGTTATTTCTGGCCACGACCCGTTGGATTCCACTTCTATTGCTGAACCTGCCCCTGGCTTGCTTTCGGTGCTTGATCAAGGCGTTGAGGGTTTACGGATTGGTATTTTGGATGAACTCAGCGGCCACGGTGTTGAGGGTATTTCTCCTGACGTGTTGGCTCGCCTTGATGCCGCTGTTGAAGCGTTAACGGCTGCGGGGGCCACCGTAGAGCGGGCCTCGGTGCCGGCCACGGTGTACGGGTTGTCGGCTTATTACGTGATTGCGCCAGCGGAGGCTTCGTCGAACTTGTCTCGCTACGACGGGGTGCGGTTTGGCCCTCGAACCGATGGGGCAACTACCAACGAGATGATGATGGCCACCCGAACCGAAGGGTTTGGTGACGAGGTTAAGCGCCGCATCATGTTGGGTACTTACGCCTTGTCGGCCGGCTACTACGACGCCTATTACGGCAAGTCCCAAAAAGTGCGTACCTTGATTTTGAAAGATTTTGCTGAGGCGTACGAAAAGTTTGACTTGTTGATTAGCCCAACGGCGCCCACTACGGCGTTTCCTTTGGGCGACAAAACAGAAGATCCGATGCAAATGTATTTACAAGATGTGTGCACTATTCCTTCGAACCTGGCGGGCCACCCGGCGATGTCGGTGCCTTTCGGGGTGGGTGACGATGGCTTGCCGGTTGGCGTACAGATTTTGGCACCCGCCATGGGCGAGGCCACCATGTTCCGGGCCGCCGCGGTGCTAGAAAAATCTGGGGGTGCCCAATGAGCGGCGATGTGCTTGACGGTTGGGAAATGGTGATTGGTTTAGAGGTGCACGCCGAGTTGGCGACCCAAACCAAAATGTTTTCGTCGGCTCGCAACGTGTTTGGTGGCGAACCCAACACCAATATTGACCCGGTGTCGCTGGGTTTGCCTGGTTCGTTGCCGGTGCTTAACGAAAAAGCTATCGAGTTGGCTATTCGGGTGGGGTTGGCTTTGAACTGTAAAGTGCAACGCTCGGTGTTCGCCCGGAAAAACTATTTTTACCCTGATATGCCCAAGGCTTATCAGATTTCTCAGTTTGATTTACCGATCAACGAAGGCGGTTGGTTGGAGTTGCCTAGTGGCCGTAAAGCCATGATCGAACGAGCACACCTCGAAGAAGACACCGGTAAGAGTTCGCACGTGGGCGGTGGGGGCCGTATCCACGAGGCCACTTATTCGCTGGTGGACTACAACCGTGCTGGCGTGCCGTTGATTGAAATTGTGGGGGCTCCTGATTTGCGTAGTGCAGAAGAGGCCCGCGGTTATGTCGCTGAGTTGCGTTCTATTTTGGTAGCCATCGGGGCTTCGGATGGCAAAATGGAAGAGGGTTCGATGCGGGTGGATTGCAACGTGTCGGTGCGCCCCATGGGTACTGAAGAACTTGGCACTCGTTGCGAAGTAAAAAACATTAACTCGTTGCGTTCTTTGGGTCGTGCGATCGAATATGAATCTCGGCGCCAGGTTGATTTGTTGACGTCGGGTCAACGTATTGAGCAGCAAACCCGTCATTGGGATGAAGCCGAGGGTCGTACCCACAAGTTGCGTTCCAAAGAGGAAGCTTTCGATTACCGCTATTTTCCTGAACCAGACTTGGTCCCGGTTGATCCTTCACCGGAATGGATTGCGGAGATCGCGGCCAGTTTGCCCATGTTGCCGCGCCAGCGTAGGGTTCGTCTGGCCGAGGCTACACAGGGTGAGGTTGTTGATGCGGCCTTAGTGGTTGAGCGAGGGCTGGATGATTTGGCGTTTGAAACGATCGAATCTGGTGCTGATGCGGCTCGGGTGTTGGTGCATTGTGTAAACAACTTGGCTGACGGTGCCGGGGAACTTTCTGCCCAGTCTTTCGCAGCCTTGGTGGCTATGGAAACCGGTGGCGAATTGTCGGCTACCCAAGCCAAAACAGTGTTGGCCGATTTGGTGGCTTCGGGCGGCGACCCGGCAGCGGCCGCCGCCGCTCATGGTTTTGAAGCCATGGATACCTCAGAACTTGACGACATCGTGGACGGCATCATTGCTGCGCACCCGGATGACTGGGCTGCTTACGTTGAGGGTGACGAGGGCGAACGGAAAAAGAAGTCTGGTTTCTTTGTTGGTCAAATTATGAAAGCCACCAGCGGGCAGGCTGACGGCAAATTAGTTAACCAGATTTTGGCCCAACGGGCTGCCGGCTAAGCCCCGGTTACTTGCCACCGGCCACTTAAGAAGCGGCGATAAAGCAGGCTGGTGCGGGCCAGCATGAAGATCCAAATTCCGCCCCAAACCCAGCCGATGCCGAGCCCGGCGACCCTGGTCAAGATGATGGCGGGTATGCCGATGCCCGCGGCGCTGGCCATGGCTTTGGCCATGTGGCGTTGGTCGCCGGCGCCAATCAGAATCCCGTCCAAAGCGAAGGCCACGCCAGAGAGCGGCCCCATGAGGGCTACGTGAACTACTAAAAAGCCGGAGAGGGCTATGACCGCTGGGTCGGCGGAAAAGACTTGAGCGAAAGGCGTTTGGGCAAGGAAGAGCACCACGCTAAGTGCGCTGCCGATGCCTACTGACCAAACGATGGTGCGGCGCCCCACCAAGTGGGCTTCGTCGGCTCGGCCGGCGCCCAACAGGTTGCCGATCATGGCTTGGGCGGCGATGGCCATGGCGTCCATGGACATGGCCATAACGAACCAGGCTTGAAATGCTATTTGGTGGGCGGCTACGTCGATGGTGCCAATGCGGGCCGCTACTGCGGTGGCGGTCACGAAGGTACTGGTCAGGGCCATGTTGCGCACCAGTAGTTCGCCGGCCACGGTTAGCAGGCGCCGCATGGCGGCAAAGTCGGGAGTGAGTGATACGTGGTGGGGGCGGATGGCTCGGCTGATCCAAAGGAGGTAACAGAATGCTCCTACCCATTGGGCGACCACGGTGGCCATAGCGGAGGCGCCGATCCCCAGGTCGAAACGGTAGATCAGTACTAATTCAAGAACCAGGTTCAAGAGTGCGGTGCCGATGGCTACCCAAAGGGGTCGCACGGTGTCTTTTATGCCTCTCAGGTAGCCCACTCCGGCCAACATGACCAGCATGGCGGGCGCACCGTACATGCTGAGCCGAAAGTAGATGCTGGCGTGAGCAAGGAGGTCGCCGCGGGCGCCTAAGAGTTGCAGCAGGGGAGTGGCGGCCAAAGTGCCTCCGGCGGCGAGAGCTAGGCCGAGGAAGATTGCTAGCCAGAGGCTTTGTACGGCGTGTTCGGCGGCTCGTTTTTCTTCTCCGGCTCCGGTGAGGCGAGCGATGGCGGCGGTGGTTCCGTAAGCCAGAAAGAAACACAGTCCGTAGATCAGCAGCAAAGCAGCGGAGGCTACGGCTAGCCCAGCGAGGGGTACCGTGCCCAGGTGGCCGACCACTGCGGTGTCGGCTAACACGTAAAGTGGTTCGGCGATGAGTGCCCCGAGGGCCGGTATGGCCAGGGTGAGGAGTTCCCGGTCGCGTGGTGAAATCTTCATTACTGCAGACTAGGGCGGTCCAAGGCGTCAATGCGGGTTCGGGGGCTCTAACCTGAGACTATGAGCGACTCTAAAGAACATGATCTTAAACCTCGATCCCGTGAAGTAACCGATGGCGATAACCGGGCTCCGGCTCGGGCCATGTTGCGTGCCGTGGGTATGACCGAAGACGATTTTTCTAAAGCCCAGGTGGGGGTGGCTTCTTCGTGGAATGAAGTTACGCCTTGCAACATGCCCCTTGATGGCCTGGCTAAGCGAGCCAAGTTGGGGATTACTGCGGCTGGTGGTTTCCCCATGGAGTTCAACACCATTGCTGTTTCGGATGGTATTTCTATGGGCCACGAAGGTATGCGGGCCAGTTTGGTGAGCCGTGAAATTATCGCTGATTCGGTTGAAGCGGTTATGCATGCGGAGCGTTTTGATGCTTTGGTGAGTTTCGCTGGTTGCGATAAGTCGTTGCCGGGCATGTTGATGGCGTCGGCTCGTATTAACTTGCCGGCGGTATTTGTTTACGGCGGGTCAATTTTGCCGGGCGAGCACAACGGTAAAAAACTGGACATCGTCAGCGTGTTCGAAGCGGTGGGTGCTCATGCGGTGGGCGACATTGATGACGCCGAGTTGTTGGCTATTGAACGTAAGGCTTGCCCGTCGGTGGGTGCTTGTGCCGGCATGTTTACCGCGAACACTATGGCGGCGGTTGGTGAAGCGTTGGGGATGTCTTTGCCTGGTTCGGCTTCGGCCTCGGCGGTGGACGATCGACGCAATGATGTGGCTTACGCCAGTGGTACGGCGGTCATGCAGTTATTGGCGGCCAATATTCGGCCTCGTGACATTATGACCAAGGCTGCGTTTGAGAACGCTATTGCTGTGGTGATGGCTCTCGGGGGCTCTACCAATGCGGTGTTGCATTTATTGGCCATCGCTTTTGAGGCAGGCGTTGATTTGCATCTTGATGATTTCAACAAGGTGGCGGCTCGGGTGCCGCATTTGGCTGACACCAAGCCGCATGGCAAATACCACATGTTTGATATTGATCAAATCGGTGGCGTGCCGGTGGTGATGCAAATGCTGCTTGAAGAGGGTTTGTTGCATGGCGATGAAGTTACGGTGACCGGTCAAACAATGGCAGAAAACTTGGCCATGCTTGATGCTCCGGCTCCGGATGGTGAGGTTATTCACACCTTTGATAATCCTTTGCATGACATTGGCGGCATCGCTATTTTGAGTGGTTCGTTGGCTCCGAAAGGGTCGGTGCTCAAGGTGGCGGGTATCGATGTTGAACATTTTGATGGCCGGGCTCGGGTATTTGATGGCGAAGATGCGGCGATGGAAGCGGTGTTGGGTGACCAAATTGAGGCCGGGGACATTGTGGTTATTCGTTATGAGGGGCCCAAGGGTGGCCCGGGAATGCGTGAAATGTTGGCCATTACGGGCGCTATGAAGGGTGCGGGTCGGGGCGGCGATGCGGCGCTTATTACTGATGGCCGTTTTTCGGGCGGCACCCATGGTTTCTGTGTGGGCCATGTGGCTCCGGAAGCGGTAGATGGCGGCCCTATTGCTCTTATCGAAGAGGGTGACCGTATTGTGATTGATGTGCGTAATCACAGTATTGACTTGATGGTCGATGAAGCAGTTTTGGGTGAGCGTCGAGCCAACTTGAAGCCGTTTGCTCCGCGCTACACCTCAGGTTTCTTAGCCAAGTACGCCGCCTTAGCTAAAGGCGCCGAACGCGGAGCCATCACCGAGGCCTAATCCCGCCGCGTATTTTGGCCGCTCATCACGACAAGGGGGTTAGCTAAAGGTGGAGATGGCCACGGTTTGGCGGACGATTTTGCCGTTTTCGACGACGAAGGTGTCGGTAGAGAACGGCATGCTGTCGGTTTTCCAAATGAGGGCGTACACGTTGTCGTGTTCGGCGCTTTGAACCTCCTGAAAGCCGTTGAATGTGCCCTCGGGTGTGTACTCGTACCAGCCGCGGATGGCTTCGTGTCCCACGGCGTTGGCCATGGCTGAAACAATTGCTGCGTCCTCGGCGTAAGTGGCCATGAGTGCGTCGTAGTCCCCGGCCAGAATTGCTGCCCGGTGACGGTCGATGAGTTCTTTGTGTGACATGTTTCTTCGATTAACCCATGTGGAAGGCAAAGGTTTGACGAAAAATTTTGTTGTCCTCAATGACGAAGGTATCGGTGGCGAACGCCATCATGTCGGTTTTCCAGGTGACGATGTAAGTGTTGTCGTGTTCAGCGTTGTTGATTTCTTGGTATCCGGCAAAGCTGGCTGCGGGGATGTTTTCAAACATGTTGCGTATGGCTTTGGCCCCTTCGATGATCCCCATAACTGACACGATGACCGAACGGTCGTCGTAGTCGCTTAACAGGGTGTCTAAATCGCCGGCCACGATGGCGTCCATGTGGCGGTCAATGAGTTCTTTGTGCGACATTGAAAGTTCCTTAAATAGTGTGGTGAGGGCACATCTTGCCTCACTTGGCGACAAGTTGTCCATTCGGTGGGCTCCTCGGGTTGCGGGCCGGGCTCTCATTGCCCCATACTTAGTACCTATGCAGGGAATTTACTTCGCGACCAAGGTCGTAGTAGTGCCTTAGGCACACAACGTCGCCGACGATTGTGTGCTCGACCTCCCGCTTTCGGGAGGTCGTTTCATTTTCTGCCCATCAACCCAACCCGGAGCCAGCATGAAGTTAGACGGTGGTCAAGCCCTCATTCGATCCCTCGAACTCGAGGGTGTAGAGGTGATGTTCGGCCTGCCCGGTGGCGCTATTTTGCCGGTGTATGACCCCATTATTGATTCGTCTATCCGTCATATTTTGGTGCGCCATGAACAAGGCGCGGGCCATATGGCTGAGGGGTATGCCCACGCCACGGGCCGCCCTGGGGTAGCTATGGTGACCAGCGGTCCGGCGGCCACCAATATCGTGACCCCGTTATGTGATGCTTACCTTGATTCGGTGCCCATGGTGGTTATTACTGGTCAGGTGCCGACGGGCGCTATTGGTACTGATGCTTTTCAGGAGTGTGATACCACGGGTATGACTTCGGGTATTACTAAGCACAATTTTTTGGTGACCGATGCCCAAGATATTCCTCGCACTATCAAAGAGGCTTTTCATATTGCGACTACGGGTCGTCCGGGCCCGGTTTTGGTAGATATTCCTAAAGATATTGTTGACCCTGATAATCCCAATTCGGCGATGGAATGGTCCGATAATGTTGAGATGGATCTCCCTGGTTATCACCCGGATACGTCGGTAGAACCGGCTGCTATTCAAGCAGCGGTGGCTTTAATGCAAGCAGCAGAACGCCCGGTGCTTTATGTGGGCGGCGGTATTTTGAAGGCCCGAGCGGCTGAGGCGTTGCGTGAACTCGCCGAGCTCACGGGTTTTCATGTGGTGACCACCTTGATGGCTCGTGGGGCGTTTCCGGATAGTCACGAATTGTGTTTGGGTATGCCAGGTATGCACGGCAATTTCACTGCGGTGACCGCTATGCAAGAGTCTGATTTGTTGATTGCTTTGGGTTCTCGTTTTGATGATCGTATAACGGGCCGCCTTGACGGGTTTGCGGTGGATGCCAAGATCATTCATGTTGATATTGACCCTGCCGAGTTGGGCAAGGTGCGCCGCCCTGATGTGGCCATTCAGGGTGATTGCCGGGTGGCTATTGAAGCCATGGTGGAGTTGTTGCGTGTTCAGGGAGTGGGTGAATCCGATCGCCAGGCTTGGCGTTCGCGTATAAGCGGCTGGCAAGAACGGTTCCCGTTGACTTATGACCCTTCGGTGCCTGGTGAGGCGTTGAAGCCTCAGTTCGTTATCGAAAAGCTTCGGGACGCTACTCCGGATGACACCATTGTGGCGTCGGGGGTTGGGCAACACCAAATGTGGGCCAGCCAGTACTGGAAGTTTGACCATCCTTACACTTGGATTAACTCCGGGGGTTTGGGCACGATGGGTTTTTCTATTCCGGCGGCTATTGGGGCTAAAGTGGGTTGCCCTGATAAAACGGTGTGGGCTATTGATGGCGATGGTTGTTTTCAGATGACGGCCCAAGAGTTGGTGACGGCCACTGTGGAGAATATTCCGATCAAGGTGGCTTTGTTGAATAACTCGTATTTGGGCATGGTGCGTCAGTGGCAAGACATGTTTTATGACGAGCGCCATTCTGAAGTCTTTTTGTCTAAGGATGTTCCGGATTACAAGGGTTGGGCCGAAGCTATGGGTTGTTTTGCTTTGCGGGTCGATGATCCCGACGAGGTTGAGAACGCTATTGCGCAAGCTAACGAGGTTAATGACCGTCCGGTGGTTATTGATTTCCGTACTGAGGCTCGTGAGAAGGTGTATCCCATGGTTGCTGCGGGCACTACCAATTCTGATTTGTTGGTGCATCCTTCGCAGGAAGACCAGCCCCGATGACTGAGGAAACTGAGCGCCGTAACCACACGTTGGTGGTGACGGTCGAGAACAAAGCGGGTGTCTTGGCTCGGGTTGCTTCGTTGTTTGCTCGTCGGGCGTTCAACATCAAATCATTGGCGGTGGCCCCTATTGACGATGAAGATTTGAGTCGGATCACTATTGTGGTTGATGGTGCTTCGGCTCCGTTGGAACAAGTGGTGAATCAGCTCAACAAGTTAATTAACGTGGTCCATATTCAAGATTTGCAGCCTGGTCATGCGGTGGAGCGTGAGCTCATGTTGGTCACGGTGACGGTGGAACCAGACCATCGGGACGACATTGTAGAAAAACTGGATCGTGCCGGTGGCAAAGTGATGAGCGTGGGTATTGATGCCATGATGCTTTCGCTGGTCGGTACCCCGGACCACATTGACGTATTTGAAGAGTTCCTTCGCCCGTACGGTATTTTAGATTTGCAGCGCACTGGTCGGGTGGCTTTAGCTAACCTTGACGAACCAATCGATTAATTACTACTAACTGAAAAGAAAACCAGGAGAGAACAATGGCCAATATTTATTACGAAGGCGATGTTAAAAAAGAAGCTATTGCTAACCGCAAGGTGGCAATTTTGGGTTATGGCTCGCAGGGTCACGCTCATGCCCTGAACTTGAAAGAGTCCGGGGTCAACGTGTGCGTTGGTTTGCGTACGGAGTCCAGCTCGGTCGCTAAGGCCGAAGAGGCCGGTTTGACGGTGCGTACCGTGGCGGAGGCTTCGGCGTGGGCTGATGTCATCATGCTTTTGTTGCCTGACACTGATCAGGCAGCTATTTACGAAGAGCACATTGCCCCGAACCTGAACCCGGGCGATGCTTTGGCTTTTTCACATGGCTTTAATATTCGTTTTGATTTGATCACTCCGCCAGAAGATGTTGATGTGATCATGATTGCCCCGAAGGGCCCTGGCCATTTGGTACGCCGTACTTATGAAGAGGGTGGCGGTGTGCCGTGTTTGATCGCCGTTGAGCAAGACCCTACGGGTGGCGCTAAGGACCTTGCTTTGGCTTACGCCGATGGCGTGGGTGGCGCTCGGGCCGGGGTTATTGAAACCACGTTTACTGAGGAGTGCGAAACCGATTTGTTCGGTGAGCAGGTGGTGTTGTGTGGCGGGGTCACCGAGTTGGTGCGTAGCGCTTTCGACACTTTGGTAGACGCTGGTTATCAGCCAGAGATCTGCTATTTCGAGTGCTTGCACGAGTTGAAGTTGATTGTGGACCTCATGTACGAACAAGGTATTGGTGGTATGCGTTACTCGGTGTCAGATACCGCCGAGTATGGCGATTTGACTCGTGGTCCGCGTATTGTTGATGATCGGGTTCGTGAAACCATGAAGCAGGTTTTGGACGAGATTCAGTCGGGCCAGTTTGCTGAGGAGTGGGTAGCCGAAGCTCGTTCGGGTCGTAAGAACTTCTACGCCATGGAAGAAGAGGGCCGCCAGCACCGTATTGAAAAGGTGGGCACCGAACTTCGTGCCATGATGCCGTGGATCAGCGCCGGCAAGGTGTCCGTTCAGGATGCTTCGGGTGGCCAAGGCTAAGCAACTTAGGCACAAACAACAAAAGCCCCCCACCCATTGGGTGGGGGGCTTTTGCGTTGCGGGTTAGTTCAAGCGTTGGACAACCATGGCCATGCCTTGGCCGCCGCCTACACACATGGACTCCACACCGAATTCTTTGTCAGAATCCTCGAGGCCATTAAGCAACGTGGTCATGATGCGAGCTCCGGTGCAGCCAAAGGGGTGACCCAAGGCGATGGCGCCACCGTTTACGTTGAGCCTGTCGTAGGGAATACCCAGTTCGTCAGCAGAACCCAGTACCTGAGCGGCGAAGGCTTCGTTGATTTCGAACAAATCAATGTCGCTGACCGACATGTTGGCTCGCCCCAAGGCTTGGGTGATGGCTTCGATGGGCCCTAAGCCCATGATTTCTGGGTTAAGGGCTGACACGCCGGATGAAATAATGCGGGCCAGTGGTTTGAGGCCCAACTCGGCGGCCCGGGTGTCGCTCATTACTACTACGGCTGCTGCGCCGTCGTTGAGGGGGCAGGCGTTGCCGGCGGTCACTGTGCCGTCGGGGCGGAACACGGGGTTCAGTTGCGACACTTTTTCGTAGGTGGTGCCGGGGCGAATACCGTCATCGACAGAAACTACCGTGCCGTCGGGCAGGGTGTAGGGGCTGATTTCTCGTTCGAAGAAACCACGCTTGAGGGCGTCTTCGGCCCGGTTTTGCGACTGTACGCCCCACTCGTCTTGGGCTTGACGAGAAATGCCACGGGATTCCGCGACGTTTTCGGCGGTTTGACCCATGGCGATGTAAAGGTCAGGCAAGCTGCCTTCTAGGGGCGACCAAGGGGCGGCGCCTTCGCTGCTGCGTTCGGCGCTGCGGGCTTCGGCGGCGGCAAAGTTTTCGTTGTGGGTAGCGGTGTCGGCAGCTCCATACATGAAGCGGCTGACGCAGTCCACGCCACCTGAGACAAAGGCGTCGCCTTCACCGGCCATGATGGCGTGGGCGGCCATGCGGATGGTTTGCAACGATGAGGAGCAGTAGCGGTTTACGGTTACGCCGGGGGCTTCGAGGCCGGCCAGCAAGCTGACCACGCGGCCGAGGTTGAAGCCTTGTTCGCCGCCGGGTTGGGCGGTGCCCCAGATGACGTCTTCAATTTCGTTGCGGGGCAGGTCGGGGACTTTGTTGAGCAAAGCGTCCACGATGAAACCTGACATGTCGTCGGGGCGGGCATCGGGGAGGCTGCCTTTGACGGCTCGGCCTATGGGGGTGCGGGCGGTGGCGACGATTACTGCTTCGGGCATGGGGGGTCTCCTCGTTTTTTGGTCCGGTGGGTTACCGGCCGGTAGGGGCAGCCTAACCTTGTTGTTCACTTCTTTCCGAAGCGGGCGTTGAGGGAGGGGTATCGCCTTACGCGTCCGTTAGTTGCTGTTACTTGGCTGCGTTGCACTAGGGTCTTGGCTGTTCGAAACTTTTGGAGGAAAATATGCTTGAAGTAGGGAGTGCAGCGCCGGCTTTTTCGGCGCCTGATCAGCACGGCAGCACCGTGAGTTCAGATGATCTGGCCGGTAAGTGGGTGGCCCTTTGGTGGTACCCCAAAGCCAGTACCCCTGGTTGAACGATTCAAGGAGGGGGGCTCCGTGATCGAGCCTCCGAATTTACGGCCGCCAATGCGGTGGCCGTTGGCGTCAGTTTTGACACCGTTGAAGAACAAAAAACTTTCGCTGATGCGGAGGGTTTTGGTTACGCCTTGTTGTCAGACCCCGACCGGGTTATGGGTGCGGCTTATGAAGCGGAGCGTCCTGCGGGCACCCCGTTTTCTGATTATCCGCAGCGCATTACTTACCTCATTGCCCCGGACGGCACTATTGCTAAGACGTACGACTTGAATGAGTCCAAAACGTTGGATCAGCATGCTGATGATTTGTTGGCAGATATTGCCGCATTGAGTTAGCGTGGGTCGGCCTTTAGACGGCCTGCGGGTAGTGGAGGGGTCAGCTTTTGTGGCTGCCCCTTCGGGCGGTATGACTTTGGCGCAATTGGGCGCTGATGTCATACGTTTTGATGCCTTAGGTGGTGGGATAGATCATCAGCGCTGGCCGCTTACCGGCGACGGGGTGAGTCTGTATTGGAATGGTTTAAACAAGGGTAAACGTTCGTTGGCGGTCAACTTGCGTGACCCAGAGGCCCAAGAGTTGTTGGCTGAGTTGATTGCCGGGGCCGGTAATTTTTTAACGAACTTTCCGGCCGGCGGGTGGATGTCGTATGAGGCGCTCAGTCAGCGCCGTAAAGATTTGGTGATGGTGGCTATTACCGGCAGCCATGATGGCACCTCGGCGGTGGATTACACGGTGAATTGTGCGGTGGGGTATCCGGCAGCTACTGGTTTTGCTGATGATCAGCGTCCTGTTAATAATGTGGTACCGGCGTGGGATTTAATGTGTGGGCAGATGGCGGGGGTTGGGTTGTTGGCTGCTGATCGCCAGCGCACGCGAACTGGTCAGGGTTCGTTGGTGGCGTTGGCGTTGGCTGATGTGGCGTTGGCCACGG
>Ga0209047_1000086_pt1 | contig 86859 bp, 90 predicted proteins | sample SaaInlV_165m_DNA_3_FD_184681 | JGI IMG/M metagenome (GOLD analysis project Ga0209047, IMG submission 184681) | Marine microbial communities from expanding oxygen minimum zones in the Saanich Inlet - Saanich Inlet SI037_S3LV_120m_DNA (SPAdes)... | ecosystem: Environmental > Aquatic > Marine >...
TGCTGAAAGCATCTAAGCGGGAAACTCACCTCAAAACTAGTTCTTCCTATAGAGCCGTGGTAGACCACCACGTTGATAGGCTGGATGTGGAAGCGCAGTAATGTGTGCAGCTGACCAGTACTAATAGCTCAATTGGCTTGATTTATGCACTGAAAAAAATTTTAAGAAATTTAAAGATAATTGATATTTCATTTTATAACCCCAACTTTTAACGGTTGGGGTTTTTTTTTATTAAAATTCTAAATTTTTTATTGATTGAAAATAATAAAATATTATTTTTTATACTACTTGGTATTTTAGCTTATAATTATTTTTCTTTTTTACCCACAAATGTGGTGGCCTGAACTTATTTATATTTTTCCAAAATTGAGTTTCGGTAAGATCAATATAATCTAAAAATTCTTTAAAATATTTATCAGGAAATTCTTGATCGAATTTTTTTACTAAGGTAACACCTTCATCACGAGTGATTTTATTATTTCTAATTTCTTGAGAAGCATCATAAGTAGTCCTACCAATTCCAAACTTAATTAATGTAGTATAATAATGAAAATAATCTATCTTATCGTCAATACTAGAGTATTTTGAATAGCTACCTTGAGTTCTCTCAACATTAGGAGAAAAACCTGTTTTTTCGTATGAGTAATAATAACACTCTTGTGGATCCCATTTTAAATAATAACCCAAATAATGAAATTCAATTTTTTTTTCTCTTAAAATTTCTGTTCCAAAAGGAATATAAGAATCATATTCATTTAATTTAAATTTATCAGTTTTTAATAACTTCTCCAGACTAACCCCACCTAAAAATATACTTTTTTTTTTCTTAACTGAAAAAAAACTTTCATCCATTTTTGGAATATAATTTTCATTTATTTTATTCCCATACTCTGCTTGGTTTTCTCCATACATAATCAGGGGAATATTAAATTTTTTAGCTATTTTTGGTGCTATGAGTTTTTGACCTATTATAAATGGTTGAAAAGGGTGAAGTAAATTTTGAAATGCTAAACTTGTAAGTCTCTTATGCAGTAAGCCATTTGGGGTAAACAATAAGTTGTCTAATCCACCAATTCTCATCCAATTATTAAAATTTTGAGTACCAATATCAGTAAATAAATGAGGTGCCCATGTAACAGTCAGGGGATTCATACCATATTTATATTTTAAAATATGAGATGTATAGGCACTATCTTTTCCACCACTACCTGGCACAACTACATCGTAAGCACCTGATTTATTTCTATATTTGTCTAAAAGCTTTAATAGCTCTTTCTCTCTTTTTTCCCAGTCTATTTCATTTTTGATATCATTATATTTACAAGCATCACAAATATTTTTTTCTATATTTATGCCCACTTTGTTTTTAGAATTCGATGATGTAAATTCTATAGATGAATTTGGTTTTTGATTTGACATTACACATTTAGAGCAAAACTCCACTTTTTTTGGTAAGCCATATTTAGAACTTTTATTTATCATAATTTTTTTTTATAAACTTAATTATATCTTTAAGAATACACAGGCCATTTTCTCCACTTTTTTCTGGATGAAATTGTAATCCTAAATATTTTTTTTTATAAATAATAGACGGAATTTTTAGTCTATTTTCAACTATATGTCCCTTAATATCTTTAGAGTTTGAACTTAGATAATAGCTGTGAACGTGATAAAATTTTTTTTTATCATATTTTTTTAAGAAAGATATTTTTAAATTTTTAAAAAAGGTTTTTTTCCAACCAATTATTGGACTGCTAATATTTTTTGGCAGTTTTTTTATTTCACCATCAAATATTTTTAAACCAGGATAATTTCCATTTTCATTACTTTTTTGACACATGATTTGCATACCCAAGCAAATTCCTAATATAAAAATTTTATTTTCTTTAATTAATTTTTTTATAATATTAAATTTTTTATTTATAATCTTACTAGCCTCAGAAAAAGATCCAACTCCAGGAATAATTAATAGATCACAGTTAATAATTTTATCTTTTGAAATAAGTTTAGGATCATACCCACATTTCTTGATTGCATTGTATATACTTCTAATATTTCCAAGCCCATAATTTAAAATATATATCTTCATTAATTTATTAGTTTATATATTTTTTTGAGCTCCATTTTCTTATAGTGTAAAGCTGAGGATATTGAGATTGCTTGATTTTTAAAAATTTTATTTAATAAAGTTATGTCTTCGTATCTACCTATTCCTGACGAATAAATAATAGGTTTATTAATTTTTAATGATTTTATTTCATTAATTAAATCAATATCTGGCCCTTTTTGAGTCCCGTCGTAATCTATTGAATTGATTAAGAGTTCACCAAATCCTATGTCTGATAATTTAGATATCCAATCTTTTAAGTTTAGATTAGTTTTTTCTCTTCCATTTAAATAGAAAATTTTCCAAGTTCCATCAATTTTCTTAGTTTCTATTGAAATTAAAATATTAGCTTCTCCATATCTTCTGGTAGCTTTTTTCAAAAAATTTGGATTTTTTATAATTGCAGAATTTAAACCTACTTTATCTGCACCAGAATTGAAAGCATTATCAATATCATTGAAACTTCTTAATCCTCCAATTAAAGTGATTGGAATAAACACAGATTCTGTAATATTTTCGATAAATTCAAAAAGTTGATTTCTTCCATATAGGCTTGCCACAATATCTGATATTATTATTTCATCACATCCATCATGATAATATTTTTCTATAAATTTTTTTGGGTTACCTAATTTTCTTAGACCTTCAAAATTAATTCCTTTTATCAAAAAATTATTTTTTATTTCAATTTTAGGTATAATTCTCATTTATTAGATTTTAAAGTTAAAAAATTTTCTTTAATTTTTTTCTTTGAATTAACTCTGACTGACTTAATTCTTTTTTTTCATGCATAGTTTTAAAAGTATTTTTTAAGTCTCTTGCAAGTTTTGTAAGACCTGAAGGCTCTAGAGATGCTGCGTGATCTGTACCTTTCCATGTTCTGTCTAGTGTAAAATGCCGCTCAACATAGTTGGCACCAAGTGCGTAAGCAGCAATATCAATTGCAATACCAAGATGATGGCCAGAAAATCCAATATCATGAATAGTTTTAGAAAATCTTTCTCTAAGTTTTTTTATATCTAATAACCCTATATCTTTAAAGTCAGATGGATATGTTGACGTACAAGAGTAGAGAACTAAATCTTTATTTCGATTTTTTTTTATAAAAAATTCTACTATTTTTTCAATTTCATTTATCTTTGTCATTCCTAAAGATAGATGAATTTTACCTTTAAATTTATTTGCTAAAATTTCCAATAATTCAAAATCTAAATTGCAAGCTGAAGGTATTTTTAAAAAGTCACATTTAATTTTTGTTTTCAAAAAATTCTCTGCTGATTTTTTTTCCCATAAAGAAGTGGAATATGAAATTTTATTTTTTTTACAACACATATACAGTTCATAATGTTCCTTAAAATTAAACTCTAAAAATTCTCTATGAAGCCCATAAGTTTTACCATAAGAATTTTCTTGCACAGGATGTGGTAAATTAAATTTATTCCCCAAAAGATACTTGTTGTCTCTTTTTTGAAACTTTGCATATTTCACACCACACATTGCTGCAGTCTGAATCATTTTTTTCGCCGTTTTAAGATCGCCCTTATGATTACATCCTATTTCAGCTATTATTATCGGATTTTTATATTGCATATATCTTTTATTTTATTAATTAATACGGGCATGCTCAAACATAATAAATATTTAAATGTAATAATACCTTTGAGATCAAAGAGCAAGGGTATTAAAAATAAGAATTTGATAAAAGTTGGTAAATTTCCATTAGCTGTAAGATGTATAAATACAGTTATTAAAAGCAATATTGGAAATAATATTATTGTTGCTACTGATAGCAAAGATTATATTTCAAAAATTAGAAAATATTTTATTAAAGAAAAAAAAATTAAATATTTTTTGAGATCGAAAAAAAGTGCATCACCAAATTCAAAAACAGAAATAGTAATTGAGGAAGTTTTAAAACAACCAAAATTTCAAGATGCTAATAATGTTCTCTTAGTACAAGTAACTTCGCCTGCTTTAAATTATCTTGATTTAAAAAAAGGCTATCAAAAATACCTGAATTTTAATTATGACAGCCTTTTTTCATGTTATGAAAATAAAGTATTTGTATGGAAAAAAACCAAAAAAGGACCTGTATCAATTAATTATAATTTTAGAGACAGACCTATGAGGCAAAAATTTACCTCAAATCTTGTAGAAAATGGAGCATTTTACTTTTTTAAAAAAAAGAAATTTGACAAGTATAAGAATAGATTATCTGGAAATATTGGTTTTTATGTTATGCCAGAAGATAGATCGTTTGAAATAGATGAGCCAAATGATATTAAGAAAATAAAAAATCTTAAAAAATGAAAAAAAAAAAAGTTTTAGTGACTGGAGCAGGAGGTTTTATAGGATCTCATCTTGTAGAGGAATTATTAAAAAAAAATTTTTATGTTAAAGCTTTTCTAAAATATAATTCAAATTCAAATCTAGGGTGGTTAGATCAGTTAAAAAAAAATAATAATCTTGAAATAACCTATGGTGATATGAGAGATTTTGATTCAGTGAATAATGCTGTGGCTGGAAGTGACTATATTTTAAATTTAGCTGCTATGATTTCTGTTCCATACTCATTTAAAAATCCACAAAGTTATGTTGATACAAATGTTTTGGGATTGTTAAATATTATTAGATCAGCAAATTTGAATAAAAAAAAAATTAAAAAAATAGTTCAAATTTCAACAAGTGAAGTTTATGGAAATTTAATGTCTAATGGAAAAAAAAACTTATTAGAAAGTGATATTTTAAAATCGGAGTCTCCATATGCGGCGTCAAAAATTTCGTCAGATCACCTAGCAATATCTATGTATAAGGCATTAGGTTTGCCAATCGTTGTAGCCAGACCATTCAATACTTTTGGTCCAAGACAATCCTTGCGTGCTGTAATCCCAACTATTATTTGTCAATTTTTAAAGAATAAAAAAAATAAAGCACAAGTAAGAGTAGGAAGTATTTCAACAAAAAGAGACTTTGTTTATGTTAAAGATACAGTAAACGGTTTAATTAAGATTATGCTAGATAACAAAAATGAAGGAGAAGTTTTCAATATTGCAACTAACTGTTCGCATAAGATATCAGATATTATTAAGCTGGTTTCTAAAATTACAAAAATAAAACCAGAATTAAAGGTAAAACAAAAAAGAAAAAGAAATAGTGAGGTTTACGAATTGAAGGGGTCAAATTTAAAATTACTTAAAAAAACAGGTTGGAAACCAGAGTATTTAAATATACCGGGCTTTGAAAAAGCTTTAAAAGAAACTTTGAAATGGTACGAAGATCCAGAAAATATGAAACATTATAATAATGTTAGTAACTATCATATTTGATGAAATTACCCGAATTTAAAATAGGAAAAAGAAAAGTAGGACCTAAATATCCTCCATTAATAATTGTAGAACTTGGAATAAACCACAACGGAAACTTTGGGCTTGCTAAAAAAATTATTTTGTCAGCAAAGAAATCTGGAGCTGAGATAATTAAACATCAAACGCATTTACCATATTATGAGATGAGTGAAGAAGCTAAAAAAATTGTCCCAGTTCACACAAAAGAAAATATTTACGAAATTATAAAAAAGTGTGCATTAAGAATTAGCGAAGAAAAAAAATTAAAAAAATTTGTTGAGTCACAAAAATTAACATTTATTAGCACTCCATTTTCTAGAGAAGCGGCAGATCAATTAAATTTAATGAAAGTAAAAGCTTTTAAAATTGGCTCGGGAGAATGTAATAATTATCCATTAATAGAATATATATGTAAATTTAAAAAACCAATTATTTTGAGTACAGGAATGAATGATATAAAAAGTATCAAAGTAGCATGTAAGATTATTGAAAAGCATAATATTAATTATGCTTTAATGCATACTACAAATTTGTACCCCACACCTACAAATCTTATTCGTTTAAATTCTTTAAAAGAATTAAAAAAAAATTTTCCAAGGGCAGTAATTGGACTTTCAGATCATACCTCAGATAATTTAACTTCATTTGCTGCTATTGCCCTAGGAGCATCTATAATTGAAAAACATTATGTTGACTCAAAAAAAATAAGGAAAGGACCAGATATCACAGCTTCAATTGATCAAAAACAATTAAAGGAGCTAATTATTGGAAGTAAAAAAATATTTAGCGCTATTCCAGGAAAAAAAATTCCAGTTAAAGAAGAAAAAAGTACAATGAAATTTGCATTTGCATCAGTTGTTGCAATTAAAAATTTAAAAAAAGGATCTAAATTAACAAAAGAGAATATTTGGGTTAAAAGACCAGGAACAGGTGATTATTTAGCAAAAGATTATAAAAAAGTTCTTGGTAAAAAAGTTTTAAGAAATATTAAAATAAATACACAAATTAAAAAAATACATTTTACAAATTGAAAAAAAAAATAAAAGTTTCTATATTTACTGGAAATAGAGCTGAGTATGGCCTGTTATCTCCTATAATTTCAAAAATATCTAAAAGTAGAAAAATAAATGAGAATGTGATTATTTCTGGGAGTCATCTTGATAAAAAATATGGACTCACAAGTAAAGAAATACACAAAGATAAAATTCAAAAATTATATAAATTAAAAACATTAAATAGAAAAAATAACGTTCCTGAATTTACACCACTTTCAATCTCAGAAATAATTAACAAGGTTGCAAATTTATTAAAAAAAATAAAACCTGATTTGTTTATTATTTACGCAGATAGATATGAGACTTTTGCAGCAGCAATAGCCTCAACTCAAATGGGTATTCCAACAATACACTTAGAGGGGGGAGATTTGACAGAAGGTGGTACTTTTGATGATAATGTAAGACACGCCATTACTAAACTTTCACATTTTCATTTCACCACAAATGAGATGGCAAAAAAAAGAATTATGCGGATGGGAGAAGAAAAATGGAGAGTAAGAAATTTTGGTTATCCTGCTATAGATTTGATTAGAGATGAAAATTTTGCAAAACCTGAAGAAATATCAAAAAAATTAAATATATCTTTAAAGAAACCCATAGTAATTTTTACTTTGCATCCAATTCCCATTGAACAAAAAAATTTTAAAATAAATATTAAAAATTGTCTTATTGCCTTAGAAAAAATTTCAACTAAAGATGTTGATATTATAATAACTAACCCAAATAGTGACAGAGGTGGTGATACTTTTTTAAAAATATTAAAAAAATATAAAAATAAAAAAAATTTCAAAATATATGGATCTTTAGGAAGGTATTATTATCATGGAATTTTATCATTAATAAAAAAATTAAATATTCCGATTGTATGTGTTGGAAATTCCTCTTCTGGAATTAAAGAAACTGCTATATTTGGATGCCCAACCGTAAATATAGGTCAGAGACAAGATGGAAGATTAAGGAGTAATAATATTATTGATGTAAGTTATGAAAGTATAAAAATATTTAATGCAATTAATAAATGTATAAAAGACAAAACATTTAAAAAAAAATGTATTAAATCTAAAAATGTTTATGGAGGAGGAGATACTGGTAAAAAAATTGTTAATTTCATAGAAAAATTAAATTTCGATAAAAAAAAGATTATTATAAAAAAATTCAAATGAGTCCTAAATTAAAAAATAAAAAAATTAATAATATTATTTTAAATAAAAATAATTCAATATTTGACGCAGTAAGAAAATTGAATAAAAGCGATTTTCAAGTTTGCTTAGTATTAGACGAAAAATTAAAATTATTAGGAACTATAACAGATGGCGACATAAGAAGAGCAATAATCAAGAAAATAGATTTTAAAAATAGTGTAAGTAAAATTATGAATAAGAAGCCAATAACTGTTCAAGAAAATTTTGATACTAATTCAGCAAAAGATGTTATGAAAAAAAAATCGGTATTGCAATTGCCAGTAATTAATAAAAAAAAACAAGTTGTTAATTTAATAATTTGGCGAGATGACAAAAATTTTATAACCAATAAAGTTATTATTATGGCAGGGGGTCTTGGAAAACGAATGAGACCGATAACTTCAAAGTTACCAAAACCAATGATTAAGATTAAAAATAAACCAATTTTGGAGCACATAATAACTAAACTTCAGACTCAAGGATTTAGAGATATAATTATTTCAGTTAGATATTTGGGTTATAAAATTAAAAATTACTTTAAAAATGGTAAAAATTTTGGTGTCAAATTAGTTTATTTAAATGAAAAAAAAGCTCTTGGTACAGCTGGATCTTTATCTTTAATTAAACCAAGCTCAATTCAAGATGAAACAATAATATTAAATGCAGACACAATATTTAATTTAAATCTTAATGATGTTATCAATTTTCATAGAAAAAAAAAATCTTTAATGACAATGGCTATAAGACAGGAATTTTTAAAGAGTAGCCATGGAATAATAAAATCTAAAGGATTTATGTTTGATAGAATTGAAGAGAAACCAATTATAACGACCTATGTCAATGCTGGAATTTATGTAATAGATAAAAAAATTTTTAAATATATAAAAAAAAATACTTATTTAGATATGCCGGATTTATTCAACAAACTCAAAAAAAAATATAACAAAAAAATTTTCCTTTTTCCAATATACGAAGAATATAAAGAGATAGGAACCTTAAGAGATTTAAAAGAATTTAAATGAAAAAAACAAAAATTTTAGGAATAGTCTGTGCAAGAGCTGGTTCTCAGGGTATAAAAAATAAGAATTTACTTAAACTTAAAAAAAAAAATTTATTTGAAATAGCCATATCACAAGCAAAGAAATGTAAATTTTTTGATAGACTAATCGTTTCAACAGATAGTCCAAGAATAATTAAAATTGCAAAAAAACTAAAAGTAGATGTTCCATTTTCAAGGCCTTTACATTTATCAACAAATACCGCTAAAGAATGGGATGTCTGGAAACATGCTTTAGATTATCTAAAAAATAAAGAAGATTATGTTCCCGATGTATTAGTGGCAGTTCCAGTTACATCACCATTAAGAACACATAGTGATATTGAAAAGTGTATTAAAAAATATTTAAAATATCCTTCTCGACCAGTAATTTCAGTTACAAATTCTAAAAGAAGTCCTTACTTCAATATGGTTAAAAAGATCAATAAAAATAAATATGATTTAGTTATTAAAAATAAAAAATATTTTAGAAGACAAGATGTGCCAGAAACTTTTGATGTTTCAACAATTGCATTTGTAATTTCGGTTAAGGACGTATTAAACGGAAGCCACCTATTTGAAAAGGGTGTAAACATTGTTAAATTTAAAGAGCTAGAGGCTTTAGATATCGATACTCAAATAGATTATAAAATTGCAAAGATACTATCGAAACAATTTAAATTTTTATAAATGATTTAATTTTTGAGTAAACCTTAAAAAATTGCTTATCTTCAAATGTACAATATTTCAAACTAAAATTAGTAACTACTTTTTTTGATGCTTTATTATCCCACCACTCATCAATTAAATTCCAGTTAGTGTTTAAAAATTTTGATAGTTTTTTTTGATCTGTAAAAACTATATTTTTATTTTTTAAACTTTTAAAGTCATTAAGAGCTGAATTTAAACATTCATTCTTTAGATTTTTCCACAATAATATAGAGGGTATATTTTGAGATATAGCCTCTAAAAAACCTGAACTTGGATACGTAAAAATTAATAATTTAGAATTTTGGATTAATTTTGCAATATTTTTTTTGCCATCATCAATTTTTATGGTTTTTTTATTTTTATTTGAATTAATTAACTTAATTATTTTTTTTGTTGTTAAGGGTTCAAAGTTAATTTTATGTAATCTTATTAATAAAGTTTTTTTTATTTCATCATTTAGTCCATTTATAAAGTTGTTAATTTCAAATGATTTTAAAAAGTATTTCTCACTGTCAAAGTAATGAGTATTTGGAAAGGATTGATTCAATACCAAAATTAAATTTTTTTTATTCTTTACAAAAAATTTTCTTTTTGGAATCATGAACATATTTATATATATTTTTTTTTTTTTCATTCTTTTTCCCCAGAAAAGTATTTTGTCTAAATAAGAAAATTCGATCGTAGACATTTGAGGAAAATGATTATTAGTAATTTGGTAGTTTAATCCATGTTGACTTAATATTAATTTGCAATGACTTTTTTGTTTTGTAATCCATATTTTAAAATAATCATCAGTAATGATTTCATTTGAATTAAAAATAAATTTAAGTTTTTTTGGTAAAAAACTTTTTTCTAAGTAATTGTTAACAATATTAAAACCCTCTAAAAAATTAACAGGGATATTTATCAATAAAGTTTTTAAATAAATTTTAGTTAATTTATTTTCTTTATTGAAATTCTTATTTAGATTTTTAAGTCTTACTGTTTTATTGATTTCACATGAATAAGATGGATAAGAAAAGAAAAGAATTGGTAATTCTTTAAATTTAATTTGAAGTAAAATATCATTTAATTTCCCTAAATAAGAATTATATATAAATGTTTTTTTATTTAAAAAATAAGTTTTGAGTAAAGTACAAAATACGTCATGTAATTTATATAAAATAAGTTTATATAATGATTTAGTGTTTTTACTTTCATAAATTTCTATCATTTTTATTGAAATGTTATTATTTTTTTTAAGCCATCTTATTTGACTTATAAAATTTTTATGCCATTCATTATTTGAAACAATATTAATATAATCAGAGTAAGAATTTTTTGGTATTACTAATTTTTTTTTTATTTTTAAATTTATAATTTCTTTTGAATAATACGATTTTAAAAAAACCTTAGTAAAAGAAAATAACCAATGACCAATAAAAACTTGCAATTGTTTACGATTTAGATTTTGATTATTAGTTTTATTAAGTTCTATGATTAAAAATTTTAATGCTTTGTCATATAATTTGTTAGCATCTAGAAGAATTTTTTTATTAAATATTAATTTATTATCTTTCATATATTAAAGTATTGTAATTAGAGCATTATTATTAAAAGATAAATTCATTGATGCCAATAACACAAAAAAATTTTATTTGTTGTTAAAATTTTTTAATCTAATATTTATAATGAATAATGATTAATTTATATTAATAATATTCAATGACAAATAGTAAACTTTCTTTAAAGCATAAAAAAATTATAGTACTGGGTGGCAATGGTTTAATTGGATCAGCAATAAGTGATTTATTTTATAAAAATGGTGCAGAAGTACTCGTAATTGACAAAAAAAAATCAAAACAAATTGCAAAAGTTAAACAAATAGTTAGTGATATTTCAAATTATTCAAAAATAGAAAAAACTTTAAATCAAATTAAAAAAAATCATTTTATTCCAGATGTTTTTATAAATTGTAGCTATCCTAAAACACCTGACTGGAAAAATACAAATTTTAAAAAAGTTAAATACAAATATCTTAAAGAAAATATTGAAATTCATTTAAATTCTTATATTTGGTTTGGAAAATTATTTGCAGATTTGATGAAAAAAAATAAAATTAATGGATCTATAATTCAATTGTCATCAATCTATGGGTTTTTAGGACAAGACGGTCTCTTATATAAAAATACAGAAATAAATGAGAGCCTCGTATATCCTGCCATTAAGGGTGCTATAATTAATTCAGTAAGATCTATGGCTGCTTATTATGGTCCAAAAAAAATTAGAGTAAATTGCATAAGTCCTGGTGGCATATATGATGGGCATAGTAAGCTTTTTCTGAAAAAATATAATGATAAAACACCTATGCGAAGGATGTGCAGAGCAGATGATATAGCTTACGCAGCATTGTTTCTAGCAAGTGATGCTTCTTCATACATTACAGGAACTAATTTAGTTGTTGATGGCGGTTTTTCTATAATTTAATAGAGTTGATGGTAGTGAAAAAAATTATTTGTTTTGATATTGATAATATTATTTGTAAGACAGTCAATAACAGATATATAAATAGCAAACCAAATATGAAGGTAATTAATTTAATTAATTCTCTTTTTGAAAAAGGACATACTATAAAAATTTTTACAGCCCGTTTTATGGGTAGGAACAATGAAAATATTACTAAAGCAAAAAAACAAGGTTATAATTTAACAAAAAAACAATTAAAAAAATGGAATTTAAAGTATCACAAACTTATTTTTGGAAAACCAAGTTATGATATTTTTATAGATGATAAAGCAATGGGAAATGAAAAAAGTTGGTATACGAAACTAAAAAAAAAATTCTAAAATGAAAAAAAAAGTAATAGTTACTGGAGGAGCAGGATTTATAGGAAGTCACATTTCTGAATTATTAGTTAACAAAGGTTATAAAGTAGTAGTTATAGATAATTTTGAAACAGGAAGAATAGATAATCTCTCAAGGATTAGAAAAAACATTACTATAGTTAAACAAGATGTTGCTAATTATCAAAAAATAGAAGGATATTTCAAAAATTGTCAGTATGTATTTCATCTAGCTGCGTTAGCAGATATTGTTCCAAGTATTGAAAATCCTGAAAAATATTACAAAACTAACGTTACAGGAACTTTAAATATTTTAAGAGCATCAAAAAAATTTGGAATTAAAAAAGTTCTATATGCAGCCTCTGCCTCATGTTATGGGGTAGTTAAAAAATTTCCCACAGATGAAAAAAATAAAATTATTACAGAATATCCTTATGCATTAACTAAGAATATTGGTGAACAACTTATGACTCACTGGTCAAAGGTGTTCAAGCTGCCAACAATTTCATTAAGGTTATTTAATGTCTATGGATTAAGATCCAGGACTACTGGTGCATATGGTGCTATGTTTGGTGTTTTTTTAGCTCAAAAAATTAACAATAAACCACTAACAATTGTTGGTGATGGTAAACAGACTAGAGATTTTACATATGTTACAGATGTTGCTCATGCTTTTTATTTAGCCTGTAAATCCAATATATTTCACGATATATTTAATGTTGGTACAGGTAAGCCTACTTCAGTAAACTACATAGCAAAAAAGCTTGGTGGTGAAATGGTATTTATACCTAAAAGACCAGGCGAACCTGACAAATCTCAGGCTGATATTAAAAAAATTCAGAAAATTCTTAAGTGGAAGCCCCAAATTAATATTGCAGATGGAATAGAATTATTATTAAACAATATTAATGATTGGAAACAGGCACCTGTCTGGACGCCAAAAAAAATAGGACTTAAAACAAAAAAATGGTTTCAATACCTTAAATGAAAAAAAATTTAACCATAAAAGACCTAAAAAGAATTAAAAAAAATAGTTTATTAAAAAAAAAAAAAATTGTTTTATGTCATGGAGTTTTTGATTTAATTCATATAGGACATATAAAGCATTTTACCTCAGCAAAAAAATTAGGTGATATTCTTGTAGTTTCTTTGACACCAGATCAATTTGTAAATAAGGGGCCAGGAAGACCAATATTTTCTCAAAATTTAAGGTCAGAGTTCCTTCAAAATATATTAAGCATTGACTATATTATTGTAAATAATAAACCAACATCTATCAATATAATTAAACAATTAAAACCTGATATTTATTGCAAAGGTTCTGATTATGTAATTCATAAAAATGATGTTACAGGAGAAATTAGAAATGAAATAAAGGCACTAAAACAATACGGTGGAATAATAAAATATACTAATGAAATTACCAATAGTTCTAGTAAATTAATAAATGAATATTATTCAAATTTTTCTTTAAATCAAAAAAAAACTATCAAAAATATTAAAAGTAAAAAAATAGATTTTAATAAACTTTTAGAGTCATCAAGAAAATTAAAAGTACTGGTACTTGGTGAAATAATTATTGATCAATATTTTTTTTGTGAAACTCTTGGAAAATCTGGCAAAGATCCTGTTTTACAAATGCATGAACAAAACACAGAAAATTATCTTGGTGGAGCTGCTGCGATTGCTGGAAATGTGTCACAGTTTGCAGGCAAAGTCACTTTAATGAGTATGATTGGTGAGAATAAGGAATATTTAAATTTTATTAAAAAAAAACTTCCAAAGAATATTAATCTAAAATTAATCTATAAAAAGAACTCACCAACAGTAATTAAAAAAAAATATGTTGAAATTATAACTAATAATAAGGTTTTTGGTTCTTATATAATTAATGACTCTCCACTAGAAAAATCAGATGAAAAAAAACTAAATACCTTTTTAGATAAAAATTTAAAAAAATATGATTTAGTGATAGTATCTGATTATGGGCATGGTTTTGTTTCAGACAAAAATGCACACTTAATTTCAAAAAAATCAAAATTTTTAGCCTTAAATGCGCAAATTAATGCAGCAAACAGGGGTTATCACACAATGGAAAAGTACAAAAATTTAAATTGCGTTATTATTAATGAAACGGAGCTTAGACATGAGCTTAGAGATAAAAATAGTAAAATTAATTCTTTAATGATCAAGCTATCTGGTAGAATTGGGATAGAAGATCTAATTGTAACCATGGGAAGTCAAGGAGCAACATTATTTAATAAAAATTCAAAAAAATTTTATGATATGGAAGCTTTTGCTACAAAAATAGTAGATAAAATAGGCTCAGGTGACACGATGTTGTCTCTAATAGCAATTTTACTGAAATTAAGGTTTGATAAAACTTATTCTTTATTAGTGAGCTCTTTAGCCGCCTCTCAGTCAGTCGGAAGTATGGGAAATAAAAATTTAATTAACAAGATTAAATTGGTAAAAGCTATTGACCATACTTTAAAATAATTTAGATAAGAATACTTATGAAAAAAATTTTTATAACCGGTGGGGCAGGTTATGTTGGCTCTCAATTAGTTCCAAAGCTTTTAGATTTAGATTACCATGTTACAGTGCTAGATTTAATGTTGTATGGTGAAGATGTTTTACATGATCATGAAAATTTAAAAAAAATTAAGGGTGATATAAGAGATATCGCTTTGCTAGAAAAAATTATTCCTGGCCACAATATAGTTATTCATCTTGCATGCATATCTAATGACCCTAGCTTTGAATTAAACCCATCTCTTGGAAAATCAATAAATTTAGATGCTTTTGAACCTTTAGTAAAAATAAGTAATAAAAATAAAATAAATAGGTTCATTTATGCATCTTCATCATCAGTATATGGTATTAAAAAAGAAAAAAATGTTACTGAGGACATGAAGCTAGAACCACTTACTGATTATTCTAAATTCAAAGGAGATTGTGAAAAAATTTTAAATAATTATAAATCTGAGAATTTTATAACTACAACCATAAGACCTTCAACTGTCTGTGGTTATGCAAAAAGACAAAGATTGGATTTAGTAGTAAATATTCTAACTAACCATGCATTCCATAACAGAGAAATTAAAGTATTTGGTGGGGATCAATTAAGACCAAATGTGCATATTGATGATATGGTAGATTCCTATCTTGCAGTGATAAATGCAAAAGATGAGAAAGTTAATGGGCAAATTTTTAATGTTGGTTATAAAAATCAATCAGTAAATGAGCTTGCAAATGATGTAAAAGAAATAATTGGAGATGATATAAAAATAATTAACACCAAATCAGATGATAATAGATCTTACCATGTGAGCTCACAAAAAATTAAAGAAGTTTTAGGATTTGAAACAAGATATACTGTTAAAAATGCTGTTTCTGATTTAAAGGATGCTTTTGAAAAAAAATTATTAATCAATACTTTCGAAAATGAATTATTTTTTAATATAAAAAGAATGAATAATTTAAATTTAAAATAAATTAATGAAAGTAAGATATTCATATTTAAAACAACAATTTTCAAATTGTGAAGATCTTTGGAAAGATTTAAAAAAATTTGTTGCTACTGGTGATTTTACTTTAGGAAAAGAGCTATTTAAATTTGAAAAAAGATTTGCAAAGTTAATTGGAACTAAATATGCAATAGGAGTAAATTCAGGAACTGATGCAATTAAACTGTCATTAAAATCAATAGGTATAAAACCAGGAGATGAAATAATTACAGCTGCAAATACTTTTGTAGCAACTGTCGGTGCTATAACTGAGCTTGGTGCAATCCCTAAATTTGTTGATTGTGATGACACTTTTTGTATGAATGTTAATCAAGTAGAAAATAAAATCTCAAAAAAAACTAAGGCAATTGTTCCTGTGCATTTTACAGGCTATATGACAAACATGCCCGAACTTAAAAAAATTGCAAAAAAATATGATTTACCAATTGTTGAAGATGCATGTCAGTCCATACTTGGTGCCATCAATAACAAAAATGCTGGAACCTGGGGCATTACTGGCGCATTTTCTCTGCATCCACTAAAGAATATAAACGTATGGTCAGATGGTGGTGTAATTACAACAAACGATAAAAAAACATACAACCATATTAAACTTCTAAGAAATCATGGTTTAATTGATAGAGATACTGTTAAAATAAATGGTTATAATTCAAGGTTAGATACATTTCAAGCAGTTGTGGGAAACTGGTTACTTCCAAATGCAAAAAAAATTGCTAACCAAAGAATAATTAATGCAAAATATTATGATAAAAAATTATCTAAAATAAAACAAATTAAAATACCAAATAGACCAAAAAATATGAAAGTTGTTTATCATTTATTTATTGTATTTGCAGAAAAAAGAGACCAGCTGTATAAATACTGTTTAAGAAAAGGTATTGAAGCAAAAGTTCACTATCCAAAACCAATGTATCTTCAGGACAGCTTAAAATATCTAAAGCATAAAAAAAATGATTTTCCGATAACAGATGAACATTGCAAAAAAATTATATCATTTCCATGTGATCAACATCTTTCCTTAAGACAACAAAACTATATTGTTAAAACTGTGGAAAACTTTTATAAAAAAAATTAAATATTCATAAGAGAATATTCATACTTTGAAAATTTTGTAACCCTGTTTCTAAATTTATTTGTTAATATTGTGACATTATTAAATTGATCATCATCATATTTCATTTCGAGAATATGAAAATTCTTTTTCTTAATAAAATCATTTTTAGAAATTTTATTATTTTTGTAAAAATCTCTATAGTGTAAGTTTGAGTCCATAGTTATTCTTATGTTTTTAAACATATAATATCTTCTGTCATATGAAATAAATATATTTGGATTTCTTCTTTGAAACTTGACTAAGATATTTGGGTCCTGTACTTCAGAATCATTTAAATATTTTTTTATCTTATTATAAGAAAGATCATTTAGTATTTGTAAATTTTTTAAATTTTGTTTAATTTTAAAATTCTTATTATTAATCTTTATTTTATTTTCAAGTATTGGTTTTATAGTTGAATTGAAGGTTTGACCATACCATCTCATTCTTAATTTGGATCTTTGTTTTTCACCATCAACAGTATCTTTAAAATCATTAAGATCAAAAGTATCTAAATATATACTGTTTATTTTTCTTTTTTCGTAAATTTCTTTAAACTCCAAAAATCTTAGTAAATTTAAAAGATAATTTTCTGATTGATAAAAAATTAATTTTTTTTCATTTCTAAAATCTAATTTATCTAGATCTTGGTAATTTATCTTTACTAAGCTAGGGGTATATTTTTGTAAAAACATTTTTTTTTATTTGTATAGGGTAGTTATTGTCAAAATTAAATATTGATCCCTCTTCTAAAATTAGTGGATTTAGATTATTTTTTAGAATTAAATTTTTGATATTAATATTACCTAAGCCAAAATCTTGTTTTTTAATATATACCGCAATAGGATATTCACTTGAGCTAATGTTCAAATTTTTTAAGTTAGCTATTGAACCGTCCTTAACAGCTACACCAATTTTTGTATTATCAATATTAATTCCTTTTGCCTCTAATATGCTATTTTCACCAACACTAATGCTTTTATCACCAGTATTTGAGCTTGTGTATTGAGTAAGTTTAAGAGTTGTGTTTGACAAATCGATACCATCATTACCACATTTTGTGCAATTTAAATCTTCAATAACGCCTACTGAATAGTCAAGATCTATACCATCACTTAAAATATTTTCTAATTTAATATTTCTTAATTTAAACTCAGAGTTTATAAAGTTTAAACCATCATCACCTCTAGCATTATTTTTGAATTTAATATTTTTCATTTGTATCTTTGATTTATATACATTTAAAGCACCTTCCGAATTGATTATTCCAGTTTTACAATTTTGTAATTGATTAAATTCAACATTTTCAAAAATTGAACTTTCTTTTGCATTCATTATTAAAATACATTGACCAGGAAAATCCTTTGAACTTTCAAAGTATATTTTATTATCAGCCAGTCCTTTCGCAATAATTGGTGATTTAGAAATTATTTTTGAATTATTTGATAGAATTATTTTCGTTCCTTCATTGATAATTAATTTTTTATTCTCTGGAATTTTTAGATCAGTATTAATTTTCCAAGTACCTTTTTTAAAAACATAATCATTATTATAAATTTCAATAAATTCTAATTTTTTTATATCTGTAAAATTATTATCTTTAGTTAAAAAGTTATTTATATCAATTTCATCTCTCAATGAATTTTCAATTGGTTTAATAATTTCTTTATACATTTTTTTTTCTGAACCAAGAATGCTGTATTCAACAGCTAAGGCTTCATATTTAGTGAAATCTGGTGAATTAATCTCAAATATTTTATAGTTAACTAAAGATTCGTTGAATTTTTTATCTGTGAATTTTTTTAGGCTTCTTGGTGCTAATTCTAAGTTAGTATTTTTTGCATATACTAATTTTTCTGGACTTTTGATTATAATTTTATTTACAATTATTGGAACAATATGTTTATTACCTAATTTTATTTCTGTTTTAAAAGGAATGTCTTTTTGTTGAGACCACAAGCTAATATGTATGGGGTCATAATGATAAATAAAACTTTGAACTTCTTTAATCTTTCTTTGAATTTCTTTAAAAGGAAAATTATAGTAGGAACTAGACTTATATATAATATTTAAGCTTTCATTAAATTCTTTTTTAATTTTTTCATGAAATTTTTTCATGTAGGCCGCTGATGAATATTGCTCTAAATAATAAATATATTTTTTTATAAACTCTCTTGAAGCAAAAATACCTTTATAGAAAGACCCATGATTATAAACGTCTAATAATCGAATACTTCTTTGAAGTTCTTCATTACCAGTAGAAATAGAACCCTCATTGTACCAATCTTGAAAAATTGGTTCTAATTTCAATGAAATTGGGTTGAAGTAAAAGCTGATGTTAGTCCAGTTCACTCCATGCCAACCATCTAAAATATCAGATGCAGCAAATCCTTTTGCTAACTGATCTAAATCAAAAACTTCCTCTGCTTTTAACTCATTTCTTCTAAATTTATCAAGCAATTCTGAGGCAATTATAAATTTTTCTAACCTTTTTGGATTTGGTTTATTGAAATTTTTTTCAAAGTTTTCGTTAAGGCCATCTACTTCAGCTATCGTATAAACATTTTCATATCCTGCAGAATATATTCCATTTGTATATGATAAATCTATATGTTTTGATGCAAAATTATTATCAAGCCTTACAGAAACTCCATCTCTTCTTTTATTTTTTGTTAGAGTAGACTCAGATATATTTTCATCCATTGCATAAATACCATGATCTTGACCATTAATAAAAAGATTAACAAACTTATAGTCTAAGTATATTAAACCCTCTTCCTTCAAAAATTTTCTTGCATACCACTCACGCAAATATCCCCTTCTTCTTAGATCCATTAGATTAAATTCTCTCATATTTAAAATATTTCCATTTTGAGATTTTTTTATTTTAACTTTATAGGACTTATTATTATTGCGCATTGTTGGATTTAGGTGTGTGTCAGGATCTCTCCCCTTAAATCTAATTTTTGATTCATATGTCTTGTTTTGGAAATTTATAGTTATAGGAAGCCAACTATTCAAATTTGGATCTATAAAGCTATCAATAAATAAAATTTTTCTTTTTTCTAATTTCTCTAAATTTTCAAAATCTATATTTAAATATACCTTATCAACTTTTTGAAACTTTCCTGTAAATATCTTTTTTATAAAATCTATATTTTCATAAACCATAGGTTTTGCAAATGTGTAAAAGAAATGAGTTTTGTGCGCATATGCCCCCATCAAAAAGGAAACAATAATAAATATTAAAATTATAAATAACTTTAAGTACTTTATTTCAGGAAGGGTATTTCGATTTTTTTTCTTAAAAAACATTATAGCATTTAAATAATATCATGCTTATTTATTAAATTAATTTCTATCTGATTGTTAACTAACTTAATCTCATCAATTATCTTGTTAATTTTATTTTCATCATCAAAATTAACAATCAAACCAATTTGAGAACTGTCCACTAGTAGGTCAAAATCTCTTAAATACACAGAGGAGCAATTCTCCTTGCATATAGTTAGTATTTGATTTGTGTCTAATTTTCCTTTTAGGCTTAGTGTTAAATAAATAGACTCATTTGCAACTTCTTTATTTTTAAACATTATTTCTTTAATAAGTATTAGAGAAATTATTATGCCAATACCCATGATAGTAATTAATTTATAACCAGCGCCTAATCCGAGGCCAATACCAATACAAATAAAAAGATATGATATTTCCTCAGGTTCCTTGATTGCTGTTCTAAATCGAATTATTGACAATGCACCCACCAAACCTAATGATAAAGCAAGAGATGATTTTACAATTGAAATTATAAATGCAGTTGTAGTTGCAATCAGAATAAAATTTTTACTAAATACTTTTTTATTATTTATTGTTTGGCTGTAAGAAACAAAAACACGCTCAAGTATCAAAGCAAGTATAGCTGCAATGATTAAATTTATTGCTAAATCAGGGTAATTTAATTGAATATTAATATTTTGATTTATTAAAGATAATTTATCCATCTATTTAAGCCTTAGAGAGTAATTTAGTATTTAAAAATAAAAAATTAAGTATATATCCATTACTACAAAATACTAGAAATTTTATAAAAGAATGAAAATTCCATACGTTAATCTAAAAAAACAGTACCAACTTGAAAGAAAAAAAATTTTAAAAGTACTTGATAAGACTTTTAGCTCAGGAAGTTGGGTAGGGGGAGATGAAGTTCTTAAATTTGAAAAAAATATCGCAAAAATTTGTAAATCAAAATATTGTGTAGCTTTAAATAGTGGAACTGACGCTTTGACACTTTCATTACACCTTCTTGGGGTTAAAAAGGGGGATGAAGTTATTACACCACCAAATTCATTTGTTGCTTCTACTGCAACAATCGTACATTTGGGTGCTAAACCTATTTTTGTTGATGTTAAAGATGATCAAAATATTGATGAAAATAAAATAGAAGAAAAAATTACCAAAAGAACCAAAGCTATTATGCCAGTTCATTTGACAGGTAGAATGTGTGCTATGGATAAAATAATGAAAATATCAAAAAAATACAAAATTCCAGTAATCGAAGATTGTGCGCAATCTATTTTATCTAAATACAAAAACAAAATGTCAGGTACATGGGGTGACGTAGGTTGCTTTTCTGCACATCCTCTAAAGAATTTAAATGCGATGGGAGACTCTGGTTATTTGATCACCAATAATAAAGAATTGTATAATAGAGTAAAAAGTCTTAGGTCGCATGGAATGGAAGATAGTAGAGATAATATTAAAAATTTTGGCCATGTTTCTAGAATGGATAATATTCAAGCAGCAATTTTAAATTTTAGATTAAAGAATATAAAAAAGATAATAACAGCTAGAAGAAAAAATTTAGAAATATATCTAGACCACTTAGATCCAAAAAAAATATATTTTAAAAAAGAAAATTTAAATGAATATAATACATACCATACATTTGTAATACAGGTAGAACAAAGAGATAAACTAAAAGAGTTTTTGAAACAAAAAGGTGTGGCTACTGCAATACATTATCCAGTACCGATACACTTGCAAAAAGCTTCTAAAGATTTGGGTTATAGTAAAAATGACTTTCCTGAAACTGAGTCGCAGTCAAAAAAAATTTTAACATTACCAATTAATCAATTTTTAAAAAAAAAAGATATTATTTATATCTCAAACTTGATAAATAATTTTTATAAATAAAATCTTTTATGAATTTAGAAAAACAATCTCATTCAACCAAGTTAGACAAGAGATCAAAATATCTAAGAAGTTTGGTGTTAGAGTGTTTGATAGGTGGTGATAGAGGACATATGGGCTCAGCAATGTCATTGATTGAAATCTTGAGAGTTCTATATGATGATATACTTAAATATTATCCAAAAAACCCTAAACACGAAGACCGAGATAGACTGATATTAAGCAAAGGCCATGGTTGTCTTGCGTTGTACGCTATTTTAGCTGATAAAGGTTTTTTTTCAAAAAAAATTTTAAAAACATCTAGTAAATTTAATTCGATACTGGGAGGACACCCAGAATTTGATAAGGTTCCAGGTGTTGAGGCATCAACAGGAGCCTTAGGACATGGAGCACCAATAGGGTTAGGCATAGCTTTAGGAGCTAGAATAAAAAAAAAAAAATTTAATACTTTTGTAATTGTTGGAGATGGAGAGATAAACGAAGGTTCTTTTTGGGAAGCTTCAATGATAGCAAGCAAGCATAAACTAGAAAATTTCCATATTATAATTGATTATAATAAAATTCAATCATATGGAAAAACTAGAGATGTGCTAGATTTAGAGCCATTAAAACAAAAATTACAATCGTTTGGTTACGAGGTGGACGAAATTAATGGTCATGATATCTTAAAGTTAAAAACATACTTCAAGAAAATTAAAAAAATCAATAAATCAAGTGCATTAATATGTCATACCATAAAAGGTAAAGGTTTTTATTTTGCTGAGCAGAATCCATTTTGGCATCACAAAAATTTTTTTACAGAAGAAGAGAAGATTAAATTAATTGAATGCTTAAGGTATTAAAATGAGAAAGATGTGTCTAGAAACGGTTTTTGAACTTGCAAAAAAAAATAATAAAATTGTTTTTATTGGATCAGATTTAGGACCAGGAGTATTAGACAATTTTAAAAAAAAATATCCAAGCAGGTTTTTAATGGAGGGAGTCGCTGAACAAGCAATAATAGGTATGGCTGCCGGCTTAGCTATGCAAAAATTTAGACCTTATGTGAACACGATTGCGACTTTTATAACTAGACGAGCTTTTGAGCAAGTCGTAATTGATCTATGTTTGCATAATTTGCCTGTTACATTGATTGGTAATGGTGGGGGTATGGTTTATGCTCCACTTGGACCTACACATCAAGCAATAGAGGACATCTCAATTATGAGAACTTTACCCAATCTTACAATCTTAGCTCCTTGCGATTCGAATGATATGAAAAATCTTGTATTGCAGACAACAAAAATAAAGGGGCCTATTTACATAAGAATTGCAAGAGGTGGAGAAAAAATAATCACTAATGGAAAGAAAAGTAAAATTGGTAAAGGTTTAGTTTTAAAAAAACAGACTAAATTTAATTTTCTTACAACAGGTGTTACAGCACAAATTGCTTTAGATGCAGCAAAAAAAATAAAGAAAAAATATAATATGGATGTAGGTGTAATTCATTTTTCTACAGTAAAACCTTTAGATAAAAAACTATTGAAAAAGATAATAATTAATTCAAAAAAAATAATTACTATTGAAGAAAATATTGTAGAGGGAGGGTTTGGCTCATCTATATTAGAATTTTCTTCAAATCTTAAAAAATCAAAAAATAATATACATATAGTTGGTTTGAAAAGTGAATTTTCAAAAAAATATGGAACTCAACAAGAAATTCTGGAATTTAATAACCTTAAAGATGAATATTTATGTAAAAGAATGTATAATTTTATAATTAATGATTGATTTTAAGGACAAAAAAGAAATTTTATTATCTAAAGAATTTAAAAACAAGGGCTATCTAAAAGTTCAAACTGATAGTGAGTTATCACTTCAATATTTAAGAGAAAAAATTGTAAAAAATACTTGTAAAATTTTAAAAATAGATATTCCACCAATTAAATCTTACGATTATTTTTTAAACAATTTTAATAAGAAAATTAAATTAAAAGATCTTAATAATATTAGATTGCAAATAATTAGAGCACTTAATAAAGATAAAGACTATAGAAAACATTATTTTCTTACTGCAAAAAATTTTTTATATGGAATAGTTGGCAATGAGTTATCAATGCAAAATAGAATAAATTTAAGTATACAACTTCCACAAGATAAAAGTTCTTTATTACCACTTCATTCTGATATTTGGTCAGGAGACTCGCCTTTTGAGGTTGTGGTATGGATACCGTTAGTAAATTGTTATAGAACGAAATCCATGTACATTTTGCCTCCAAAATTTTATAAACAAGTAGAAAAAAATTTTTCAAAGTTTTCAGGCAACTCATCAGAAAATTTTTTTAATAAGATTAAAAAAAATATAGATTGGATAAAAATTAATTATGGAGAAATATTAATTTTCAATCAAGCTTTGCCACATGGCAACATTGTTAATGATGAAAAAGAGACAAGATGGTCAATGAACTGTAGGTTTAAAAGTGTTTTTTCTCCTTATGGAGATAAAAAAATAGGTGAATTTTTTGAGCCTATAACTTTAAGAACTGCTTCAGAACTAGGTGTAAAATATAATTTGCCTAAAATAAAATGAAAAAAATAAGAGGTTATATGTTTAGTAGAGACTTTATGGGCGAGAGAGTGCCTCAGCATATTCAAAATCAAGTAATTAGAAATTACTGTAATGACAATAATTACTATTATTTATTATCAGCAGTTGAGTATACAATGAGTAGTTCACAACTAATCTTAAATCAGTTGTTAGATCAATCAGAAAATATTGATGGACTTGGATTTTATAGTTTATTTCAATTACCTGAGGATGATCAAAAAAGACAAAAATTTTTAGAGAAAGTAATCAAAAAAAAGAAATTTATTTGTTTTTGTTCAGAAAATTTTACTTTAAAAAAATATTCAGATATTGAAAGAATAAATACAGTTTGGTTAATCAAAAAAAAGATGTCAAACTATTCTGATACATACAACTATTTAAGAGAAAATTTATACAAATAATTCTAAATTTATGGAAAGATTCTTTCTTCAAAAAAATCATAATTCAACCAAACGAAATTATATTAGTAGGATGATTGACGATAAGGTTCAATGTATGAAGGTCGCAAAAAAATATGGAAAAGACTATTGGGATGGAAATAGACGTTATGGTTATGGTGGATATAGGTTTATACAAGGAAGATTGACACCAGTTGCAAAAAAAATAATCAAACAATTTAATTTAAATTCAAAATCTAAAATATTAGATTTAGGTTGTGGAAAAGGGATTTTGCTTTATGAAATATCAAACTTATTGCCTGGAATAAAAATACAAGGTTTAGAAATCTCAGAGCATGCTATAAAAAATTCACCACAAAATATAAAGCCATCTATATTAAAATTTGATGCAAGAAAAAAACTTCCTTTTAAAAACAAGGAATTTGATTTAGCGTTATCTTTTGGATTGTTTCATAATTTTAATCTTTTAGAGTTAGAAAAAGCAATCTCAGAATTCTCTAGAGTAGCTCATAAAAATTATCTCATGGTTGAAAGTTACAGAAATAATCACGAACTATTTAATTTGCAATGCTGGGCATTAACATGTGAAACATTTTTGATACCTGATGAATGGAGATGGATGTTTAAGAAAGCAAATTATAAAGGTGACTATGAGTTTATCTATTTCAAATAAAAAGATATTAGTTATAGGCGCCTCAAGTGACATAGGTTCTTCAATTTTTAAATTTGATAAAAAAAAAAAATTTATTGGAACTTATTTTAGAAATAGAAAAAAAAATTTATTTAAATTTGACCCATCAAAAGAAAAAATTTCTGAGAAATTCAATTTAAAAAAAATATCGCTTGTTGTATTATTGCAAGGAATTACCAAAAATGATGATTGTGTTAAAAATAGAAAATTTTCTAATTTTGTAAATATTGATTTAAATAAAAAAATAATAAACGATTTAGTTTTAAATGAAAAACTATTTATTTTTTTTTCTACAGAGTGGGTTTATCCTGGAACAAAAAAATTTAATTCTGAAAAGAGTAAAGTTTTGCCTGCGAATTTATATGCACATCAAAAATTAATTATTGAAAAATATATTAAAAAAAAGGCAGAAAAATATTTTATTTTGAGATTAGCAAAAACATATACAAATATATTAAAGGATAATAGCTTTTTAAATAATTGGAATAAAATGATTAAGAAGAAAAATAATGTTTTTAAATGTTATAGAGATCAATTTTACTCTCCAGTATATTCTAAGGATATTTTTAGATTTATATTTCATGCAGAAAAAAACAAAAAATATGGTCTCTATAATTTTGGAGGTCAAGATAGGTATTCAAGAATTGAGTGTTTAAAAATATTTTTAAAGTTAAAAAAAATTAAAAAATATAAAATTATTGAACAAAAAATTCCAAGTAAATACCCAAAAGATGTATCTTTTAATATTGGTAAGTTAAAAAAAATAAAATTTTTACCTTCCAAATTTATTAATAACTTATATGAAATTTATAATTTATAAGATTTAAAAAATGTTAAAAAAATATAACAAACTATTTAAAGAAGACAAGTTTGGTCGCTCAAAATCATTTTATTTTAGAAAAAGTTCAAAATTTAATGAAGATACAATAAAAATTTTTTTAACAAACTATTCTAGAATATATAAAGAAGATGCAAGAGTATGTTTGCACTCTAATTATAAAGACACGTTACAGGATATGGTATTAATTCAACATTCAAAAAATTTTTATCCACCTCACAAACATGTTAATCGCTACGATACTTATCATGTTTTAGATGGGTGTTTAGGTGTAGTAATATTTGATAGTAAAGGAAAAGTGACAAAGACATATAAATTAAAAAAAAATTTTTTTTATAAAACGCCAAAGAATAAATATCACTTAACATTACCTATGACTACTAAAGTGATTTATCATGAGTATAGATCGGGATCATTTAATAGAAAAACAAATTGTATTTTTCCAAGTTGGACACCATATAATAAAAAAAATAAAGTTGAATTTAAAAAAAAAATACTAAAAAAATTAAATGAAAAAAATTAGATTTGTTAATTTAGAATTTCAAGACTCTAAATTTAAAAAAAAAATAACAAGTAGATTTAATAAAATATTAAAGCATGGTCAATTTATACTTGGACCTGAGGTTCAAGAAATGGAGACAAAAATTGCAGAATTTTGCAAACGAAAATTTTGTGTGGGTACTGCCTCAGGAACAGATGCAATTTATCTTGCATTAAGAGCACTTGATATTGGTAATGGAGACGAGGTTATTACTTCTCCTATGACTTGGGTTTCTAGCACCAATTCTATTATGATGAATAACGCAAAACCAGTTTTTGTTGATATAAAAAATGACTTAAATATAGATGAAAATAAAATTGAAAAACATATTACAAAAAAAACAAAAGCCATTTTGTATGTTAATTACACTGGTAAAATAGCAAATACACAAATAATAAAAGCTATAGCAGACAAATATAATCTACGAATTATAGAAGACTCTGCCCAATCATTTGGATCAACAAGATATAAAATGCCCAGTGGTAGTTTTGGTGATGTGTCTTGTTTTAGTTTTAATCCAATGAAGGTATTACCAAGTCTAGGAGAAGCAGGTGCGATACTTACAAATAAAAAAAAAATTTATGAAAAAATAAAAATATTAAGATATGCGGGAACAGTTTCTAGAGAAAATTGTATGTATCCAAGCTTAAATTTTAAAATTGATACAATTCAATCAGCTTTTATATTGGAGTATCTTAAAATTATAAAAAGACTAATAAAAAGAAGAATTGAAATTGCTAAAATTTATAACAAAAATCTTCATCAAAGTATCCTTAAGCCTAAAGCAGACAAAGGTTGTATGGACACTTTTTATACGTATACAATACAAGTAAAAAATAGAGATAAGTTATTGAAATACTTAAATTTAAAAGGTATTCAAGCAAGAGTAAAACATCCAATCTTAGTATCCGATCAGCATGCTTACAAAGAATTTAAAAAATCGAACTTAATTAATGCAGAAAGAATAATAAAAAAAATAATTTCACTTCCAATAAATGATAAAATAACCAACGAAGAAGTTAAATATGTTGTTAGAGTAGTAAATAGTTTTTATAGATGAGTGTTTTAAAATATTATCAAAAAAATAAATTCAATCCAGTCCCAATTGAGTTTTCTGGAATTAAAAATATTGCAAATCATTATGCTAAAAGACAGAATTTGCTGGAGAATCATCTAAAAATTTTTTTACCTTTTTTGAAAAATAAAAATATTTTAGAATTTGGTTGTAATGGTGCGGAAAATGCTTGTTTGCTTGCTGAATATGGAGCAAATTTGTATTTGGTAGAACCACATAAAGCTATTCATAAAATTATAATTGACAATTTCTCTAAGATTAGAAAGAAAAAAAAAATTAAACTTTTATCTAATAAAGAATTAGAAAATTTTAGTTCAAAAAAAAAATTTGATATTATTATTGCAGAAGGTTTTTTGAATACATTAAATAAACGAAATTTATATTTTAAAAAAATTTCTGATTATCTTACAGAGGGTGGCTTGCTCATTTTAAATTATGATGATGTCTATGGTGGTTTTTTTGAATATTTAAAATCATATATTCTAATTAAATCTTGCTTTAAGCTAAAAATAAATCCAGATAGTGAAGAGGGTTATAAATTAGCCAAAAAACTTTTTAAAAAAGAATTTGATAAATTAAATAAATCTCGAAGCTTTAGGTCATGGTGGAAAGATCAATTAATAAATCCTTATGCAGCAAAAACTTGGAGTTTTGATGATCTATTAAAATTGGCAAATTCTAAAAAATTAATTTGTTATTCAACCTCCCCTGTATTTAATGATACAAATTTACACGAATGGTACAAAAATATAAATTTAAAAAGTTTTAATTATAAAGATATAAACCAAAAATATTATAAGATTTGGAAAAAAAATTTTTTAAATTTTTTTATAGGCAAAAAAATAAAAAATAATTTTGAAATTGATAAAAAAACTTTAATCAGTCTAAAAAAATTTACAAACAAAATGAACTTATGTTTAATTAACAAAAATTTAAGTCAAAATTTAGAAGTTAATAATGAAATAAAGACTTTGTTTAAAAAAAATAATTTAGGAGAATATATTTTTGAAATTGATGGACTTATAAAATTATTAAATTCAAAAAAAAAAAATATAGATAGTGTTGTTAATTTATATTTAAAATCTAAAAAAGTTAAAACTACCTGGGGCAATCTACTTCATTATGTAGTTTTTAAAAAAGATTTTAAAATTAACAGATGATTTTAAAAAAAATTAATATAAATAATTTTCTTAAAATAATAATGTACTTTGTTGCAGTTCCATTGGTTTTGATAATTAGAGCAATTTCACCTTTATTGTTGATAAGATGGTGCTGTACTCAATCTACAAGAATTGGGCATTATTCGGAGAATTTACAGATTTACATTGCCATGAAAGAAAAAAAAATGATTTTTCAATCTAATAGAAGGTATTTTGATATATTTTTTGATAGGACTGTTGTTTGTAATTACCAATTGCAAAAAATGTGGTTAAGATCTAAAAAAATTTTCTTTTTACCTAATTGGTTTATGCAACCAATTAGTGACATTAATGAATATGTTATTGATAAGATTGTAAACAGTAAAAATTTACATGATATAGGTTATTATTATGTCCCAGGAAAAATAATACCTGGTTTCGTCATTCCAATCAGCCCTGTTGACACTTTTAATTCCTTGCAAGAAGCAAACATCCCAGTTGATTTTACAGATTTAGAAAAAAAAAGGGGAGATGAAATTTTAAAAAAAATTGGAATTAATCAAAATGATCAATTTGTTATTATGGCACTTAGGGGGGAAAATTATTTGAAAAAAAAATATCCTAAAATTAATTGGGATCGTCACTCAACAAGAAATACAAACATATCATATTTTAATGAGACAATAAATTTTCTTGCTAAAAAAAAAATTAAAGTAATTTTAATTGGTTCTGGTAGCCCAAAAAATTTAGAAAATAAAAATTCTAATTTAATAAATTATGAAAATTCCAAGTTTAAATCAGAATTTATGGATATTTATCTTTTTAGTAAAAAAAAATGTAAATTTGTGATTTCATCATCTACAGGGATTGATGCTGTTGGGACACTTTTTAAAAAACCTATTCTTGAAATTGTTATGCCATTGTGTGATGCCAGAACATATTCAAACACTTATCATATTATTTTTAAAAAATATTATTCCAGAACATTAAATAGATATCTAACAATGAGAGAAATATTCGATTTAAATTTATCAACATTAACTGGCAATGCAGAAGAATTAGATGAAATAAAAATTATTCATCCTACTCCAAGTGAAATTTTAAATTCAGCAGAGGAGGTTTTGAGTAAGGTAGAAAATAATCACATATCTAATACTAATAATAAAAATTTACAAAAAGAATTTACCTTAAAATATAAGTATTATATTGATAAATATGCCCCTCATAGATTTACCAAAGAACATTCTGGAATGATCACTGAAAGCTTTATATCAGAGAACAAGTATTTATTGAATTAATGAATTTTACCAAAGAAATTAAAAAAATATTTTATCTGCTTGATAGCAATCATAAATATCAATTGTTAATTGTCTTTTTTATTTTTTTTATAAATATTTTTTTTGATTTGTTAGGGATTGGAATGATAGTTCCAATTGTAAATGTTATAATTGGTAATGAGTTAGGAATATTATCTAGATTCATTCCAGTAGAGTTAAATTTTTCAAATATTTCCCAAGAAAAACTGCTTTTTTATGCAATTTTATTTTTTTTAATTTTTTATATTGTTAAAACTTTATTTAGTACCTTTGCAATTTGGTATCAAAAAAGATTTATATTTAAAACTAGTAAAGAATTTCAAGAAAAATTATTAAAAAAATATTTTAACATAAAATATTTAGATTTTTTGAGTAGAAACCAATCTGATTTAATAAGAAATATAGTATTTGAGTCGTCAATATTTATCACATCTATTGTTCATAGTTTAATAGATCTATGTATTGAAATTTTGTTACTTGTAGGTATTGGAAGTTTACTTATTCTTTATGATCCAGCGAGTGCCTCAATATTAATATTTGTAATTGTTGTTTTGGGATCAAGTTATGTTTTTTTCTTAAGAAAAAAACTAAAATTATTAGGTTTGGAGAGACAAGAATTAACATCAAGTATATTAAAAGTTTTAAATGAAAGTTTTATACTCCAAAAAGAAGTAAGAATTTTGCAAAAAGAAGAATTTATATTTAAAAAATTTAATGAGAATGCTAATAAAATTGCAAATATTAATATATTCGAGCAAATCATTAATAGTATTCCCAAAATATGGTTTGAATTTATTGCAGTCCTAGGTTTGTCGGGAATAGTATTTTATTTTATTCTTTATAATATAAGTATTGAATTGCTAATTCCATTACTAGCTCTTTATGCGGCAGCAATTTTTAGATTATTACCATGTGCAAATAGGATCATTGGTTCATCAAATAACATAATTCACAATTTACCTGCTTTTAAAGTGATATTTGATGAGTTAATATTTTCAAAAAAAACTAGTGAAAAAAATTTAATTAATAAAAAAAATAATACAAAATTAAACCAATATATTTTTAAAAATTTTGATCCAAAAAAATTAAAATTAAATAATTTATCATTTTCATACAATAAAGAAAAAAATAATGTGGTCTTTCAAAATATCAATCTAACCTTCAATAAAGGTCAGATTACCGGGTTAATTGGAAAATCTGGAAGTGGTAAATCTACAATAGCAAATATTATTTCTGGGTTAATCGAGGATTATGATGGAAAGATTGAAATAAATGATAATTCTGATTTTAATATAAATGTTTTAAGGAGATCGGTTGGGTATGTTCCTCAGATAACAAACTTATTAGATGACAGCATAAAGAATAATATTTGTTTTGGAATTTTAAATGAAGACATAAATCATGAAAAATTAAATACAATAATTAAAGAAGTTGAGCTTAATGAATTAATTGAAAACTTAGACAAAGGAATCAATACTATTGTTGGTGATCAGGGACTTACTTTGTCTGGTGGGCAAAGACAAAAAATAGCACTTGCAAGAACTTTATACCTTGATCCAAAGATTATAATATTTGATGAGTCTACGAATTCCTTAGACAAAGTAACAGAAAAACATTTTTTTAAAAATATTATCGCACTTAAAAAAAACAAAATAATTATTTGTATCACACACGATTTAGGTTTATCAGAATACTTTGATCAAATTTATAATTTATCGATAATAAAAGATAATGAAAAAAAATAATAAAAATGTCATACAAAATTTTTAAAAAAAAAATTTATTTCTCCAGCAATGAAGTAAAAAAAGATCTAATAAAAAGTAAAAATTTATATTTTACAAAAGATTATAAGTCTAGAAATGAAAAGAAAAATAAAATTTTTCTTTCAAAAATAGATTATGATTTAGACTACACATTTTTACATTTTATAGCAGGCTTGAGTTTAAAAAAAAAAAAATTTAGTTTACTAGATTTTGGTGCAGGAGTTGGAAATACTTACATTAAGTTTAAAAAAAAAGGTTTTTCAAAAAAAAATATTCATTATTCTATTTATGATCAAAATATAAATCTCACAAATAGTGCGGAAAAAATGATAAAGAAAAATTTTAAAAATAATAATAACTTAAAATTTATTTATAATTTTGAAGATATTAAATATCATAACGCAATTCATTTTGGGAGTATGCTTGAGTATGTTGAAAACTATAAAGAACTTTTTAAAAGAATTTTTGTTCAAATTAAAAAAAAACCTGATTATATTTTTATTTCAGATTTATTTGGAACTAAACAAAAAGACTTTTATTTAATAGCCAATTATTATGGCCATAGATACTATGTAAAATTTCACAATTTGAATGATATAATATTAACATTAAAAAAATTCAATTATAAGCTAGTTTATCAAAATCCCTTTATGCCAAATATTAAAGGGGAGTTTCAATTCTTTAATATGTCCAACTTACCAAAAAAATATCAAATATCACATACATGGAATTTATTTTTTCAATATGCAGCTTAAAGATAAAATATTAAAAAGTTTAGAGAAATTAAAGTCAGAACCAATTTTATTATTAACTGTTCCGTTTGCTTTAATTTTATTCATTCCAATAATTATACTAAGCCCTATTATTTTAATCAGATTCGGTTTTTTTCATTCTGATAGACTTGGACATTTTGCTGTAAATTCAGAAATATTTTTTTGTGAAAATCAATATGTTAAAATTAATAATAGAATTACTTTCGATTGTTTTTATTTTCCAACTAAACCATGTAATGATCAATTAGGGCTCATGATCTCAAGAAAAGTTTCAATTTATTCAAAAATATTAATTAGACCTTTTTGTTTAATAGCAAGAAATATTTTTTTTTTATCTCAGCATGTTACTGGAAGATCTAGTAACTCTGATTATGATACAAATCATGTTTTAGATAAAACAAAATTGCAAATAAATTTGACAAAAAATGAAGTTAAAAGAGGAGAGAAAATTTTAAAAAAATTAAAATTAAAGAATAATAAGATTATATGTGTTGGTGTAAGAGATAATTCTTATCTAAAAAAAAAATATAAAAATCAGAATTTTAGTTACCATGATCACAGAAATGATGAAATAACCAAATATGCGCCGGGCATAAGGTACTTACTAAAAAAGGGTTATACTGTTTTTAGAATGGGCTCTATTACTAGTAAGAAAATAGAGATTAATCATAAAAATTTTTTAGATTACTCTAATAGTAGAATAAAATCTGATTTTATGGATGTTTATATTTCATACGTATGTAAATTATTTATTTCAAATAACACTGGTCTAGATGCTCTTGCGGTTACATTTAGAAAGCCAATATTGCATATAGGGTCATTGCCTTTTGGAGCAATCAGCACTTTTTCAAATAGGTATTTTAATACTATGTCAAATTACTTTTCATTAGAAAAAAAAAGATTTTTAAGATTAACAGAAATTTTTGACAAAAATATTCAATATTTATGGAAAAAAGAGGATTTCAAAAACAAAAATATCAAAATTGTCCATCCAACTAAAAAGGATATTTTTAGATATTTTATAGAAACTATTAATATTATCGAAAAACCTAAAAGAGCAAAAAAACATTTACTTTTAGAAAAAAAGTTTAAAGATTTATATTCAACATATGTAAAAAAAAACTTAGATGGAAAAAAATATTACCATAATAATATCAAAACAAAAATATTATTTTCTTTTTTAAATACTAATCGTCATCTTCTAAAGTAATGAAATACATAAAGAGGTTAATTTTTTTTATTCTTAAGAATATTTTGAAAAAAAATTTAATATTTAAAAATGTTGCTAAAAAAAAGGAGTGTATAATTTTAGCTAATGGCGCCTCAATAAAGAATTATGATTTAAAAAAATTTTCTAATTATGATGTAATTACAACTAGTATGATGTTTTTACATAAAGATTTTAAATATTTAAATATTGTTGCAGATTGTGAGGTTGCACCGTTTATTCTTTATAAATATTGGAGAAATCCTTACTCAAAAAAAATAGAAAAAAATATGAAATTAGAAATGCTAAAAAAAACTAACAGATTTCAATTTAATCATCCATATTTTTTATCTTTAACAAATTTTTTTTCAAATCTAAAAAAAAAAAACTTTTATTATTTATATGATTTTGATGAAAAAAAATTCAATCCGAATATAGATCTTTCAAATAAATTTCCATATTTGTCAGGTTCATTGTTTTGTATGATGGGTATTGCAAAATATATGAATTACAAAAAAATAATCTTAATAGGAACTGATTATTTATTAGATACACCAATAATTGGTCACTTTTACGAAAAAGAAAGCCAAACAGTTTCAAAAAAAGTTTTTCAAGACATTGAATTAAGTTTTTTTAAAGAAATAAAAAAAAAAATTGATATAGAAATAATTGTACCAGAGAACTATTCTTCGAAAGTTTTTAAATCACTAAACTATGAATCTTTCGTTAAAGAGAGAGAAGTTAAAAAAAAAAATTACGATATAGTATCAGTTGAAAACTTAAAACTTTTAGATAGTATAAAAATGGAATATAGAATCTTTTAAATGAAAAAATTAGCAATATGTATTCCGACTTTTAATAGAGCTTATCATTTAGAAAATTGTTTAAACACTATTTTAAATAATGGAAAGATAGTTAAAGATATAGAAATATGCATCTCAGATAATAATTCTAGTGACAACACAATAAATGTAATTAATTTTTATAAAAAATACTTAGAAATAAATTATTATAAGAATGATAAAAATATTGGCGTTGCAAAAAATATATTAAGATCTGTAGAAATAAGTAATTCTGAATTTTGCTGGGTTGTTGGGGACGATGACATGTTGTTAAAAAATTCTATTCAAGAAGTTTTAGATTTACTATATAAACACCAAAAAGCAGATTATTTTTATATAAATTCTTATCATTTTAATTCTGAATTATTGAAAAATTACAAACATCCTATCAATACTGATGACCTTCCTAAAAATTTATCTAAATTTTCTAATTTCCCAAATAGTTTTTATGGTAAATTTATAGAATTTATAAATCCAAAAATATCTTTTGATTTTTTAGGTGGTTTATATTTATCAGTATTTAGAAAAAAAAATTGGGATAATAATTTGGATAAAATTAGTGAGAAAAATATAAATAATAATTTATTATTCTCTAATATAGACAATACTTACCCTCATATAAAAATTTTTGCATATGCTTTCAAAGATTCAGAAGCTTTTTTTTGTTCAAGACCATTATCCGTAAATTTATATGGTGTAAGAGAATGGACTTCTTTATATCCAATAGTACGTTCTATTAGATCGGTCAATGCTTTAGAAATATATTTTAAAAATGGACTATCAAAAAAAAATTTCTTTAAGTATAAAAACTACGCTTTGCAATATTTTTTACCTGATATTATAAAGTTAATGCTTAATTTAAAAAACTCCTATCCTTATATGAAAGAAATTTCATTTTTTTTTATGAAAAACTGTTATTATCCCAACTTATACTTGTCTATTTTTTATCAAATAAAAAGATCAATAAATAAATTATTATAATATGAAAAAAATTTGTGAAGTCTGTGGCAATAAAAGTTTAAAATCAGTTTTAGATTTGGGTTATAATCCGTTATGTGATGATTTAATTAAAATTGGTTCTAAAAAAAAGAATAGTTTATATAAGATTCAAATTTTATTATGTAAAAAATGTATTACTGGATTTCAAAATTTTGAAGTTAAAAAAAAAAAACTATTTCCAAAAACGTACCATTACCGTGCTAGGTTTACAAATGATGTATTAAATGGTTTTAAGGAAATATTTAAAACAACAAAAAATTATTTAAATAATTTTAAAAATAAAACAGTTTTAGATATTGGATGTAATGATGGAAGTCTTTTGAATTTATATAAAGGAAAAGGGGCAATAACTGTTGGGGTAGAACCCACAGGTGCAGCTCTTGATGCTAAAAAAAATGGCCACAAAATTTTTCCAAAATATTTTGATAGAGAAACTGCAAGTAAACTTTTAAAAAAACATAAAAAATTTGACTTAATTATATTTACCAATGTTTTTGCACATATTGAAAATTTAAAACTTTTAATAAAAAACTTAAAAAGTTTAATTTCTGAGGAAACAATCTTATTAATAGAGAATCATTATTTTGGGTCAATAATCAAAAAAAATCAGTTTGATACTTTTTATCACGAACATCCAAGAACTTATAGCGCAACATCTTTTTTATTTATTGCAAAACAATTGGGTATGAACATTGATCAAATAGAATTCCCTAAGAGATATGGTGGAAATATAAGAGTTATATTTACAAAAAAAAAAACGAACTTTAAAAAAAGTATTATTATCAATAAAGAAAAACATTTTTTAAAAGAAATATTTGAAATGCAAAAACGAGTAAATAAATGGAAGCAAACTAAGAAAAATTTTATTAATACTTTATATTTAAAACATGGGCCGATGATAGCAAAAGCTTTTCCAGGCCGGGCAGCAATCTTAGTTAGACTTTTAGGTTTAAATAAAAAAATAATTAGTGGGGTATTTGAAAAAGAAGGTTCAATGAAAATAGGAAATTATGTTCCTGGCACTAAAATACCTATTAAACCGGATACTGAATTATTTAAAATAATGAACTCATTTAAAATAATTATTAACTTTTCTTGGCATATCTCAAAAGAAATAAAAAGATATTTAAGATCCAATGGATACAAGGGCAAAATATATAACATAATAGAAAAGAAAGATTTTACAAAACATTAAACTACAAATAGATTACAAAAAATTTAATAAAATGATGTTAAGAAATTTAAAAAAATTTTATAAAAATAAAAAAATTCTTATAACTGGTAATACAGGGTTTAAAGGTTCTTGGTTAACAATGCTTCTTAATTCTTTTGGATCTAAAATTTGTGGATTCTCTCTTTATGAAACATCTAAACCTAACCTATATAGAATTCTGAAATTAAATAAAAAAATTAATTTTATAAAAGGAGATATAAGAGATTTAAATTCCATTCAAACAGCAGTTAATAAATTTAAGCCTGATATAATTTTTCATTTAGCTGCACAGTCTTTAGTGAAAGATTCTTATATAGATCCTCATTTCACTATTTCCACAAATGCTGGTGGTTCTAATAATATTCTTGAATGTTGTAGATTATCAAAATCCCTTAAATCAATCGTATATATCACATCTGACAAATGTTATGAGAATGTTGAGTGGATATGGGGATATAGAGAAAATGATAAATTAGGAGGATATGACGCTTACAGCTCGTCAAAAGCAGCATCTGAAAATATATTTTCTGCATATTTGGAATCATTTTTAAAACAAAAAAAAATTGGTGCAGCATCAGCTCGAGCTGGCAATGTAATTGGTGGAGGTGATTGGTCAAAAGATAGGATTATTCCAGATATTATTAGATCAATCTCAAGTAAAAAAAAATTAGTTATTAGAAATCCAAGCTCTACAAGACCATGGCAACATGTGTTGGATCCATTAATGGGTTATATTATTTTAGGAATGAAAACTTTTCGAAATAATGATTATTCTGGTGCATGGAATTTTGGACCTAGCAATGATAAAGTTTTTACAGTCAAAGATGTTGTAAACCAAATTAGTAAAAATTTAAAAATAAATAAAAATAAATTTTTGTTAAAAAATAACAAAACTGCCAATTTTAAAGAGGCTAGGTTGTTGAAATTAAATTGTGATAAGGCAAATGAATATCTTAATTGGAAGCCTAAACTCACCTCAACAGAAAGTATTAATCTAACTAGTGATTGGTATAAATCTTATTTTTATAAAAAAGATATGTTTACAGAAACACAAAATCAAATAAAAAAGTATTTAAAGAAATATGAATAAAAAACTAATTGATGGAGTAAAGATCACCCCTCTTAGACAAATCATTGATGAAAGAGGAAAAGTGATGCTTATGATGAGAAACGACGATGATTCTTTTTCAAAATTCGGTGAAATATATTTTTCTTGTACTCACCCTGGGGTAGTTAAAGCATGGCATATGCACAAAAAAATGACTTTGAATTATGCTATTATTAAAGGACAATTAAAAATAGTTCTTTTTGACGACAGGAAAAAAAGTTCAACAAAAGGAACAATTCAAGAAATTTACATGTCTACTGAAAATTATTTTTTATTAAGTGTTCCACCTTTAGTGTGGAATGGTTTTAAAGGAATAGGAACAGAGACATCTATCGTTGCAAATTGTTCTGATATACCGCATGATACAAATGAAATGATAAGAATTAGCCCAAATAGCAAAAAAATTCCATATAAATGGGAACTTAAGCACAGATAAATTATAAATGAAGGTAGTAATTTTAGCTGGAGGATTAGGTACTCGAATATCTGACCACTCTGATTTACCCAAACCAATGATATCAATCAATGGTATACCAATAATTGCTCATATTTTGAAAATTTTTATTAATCAAGGGTTCAATGAATTTATAATTGCAGTCGGCTACAAAGGTAATATCATAAAAAAATATTTTGAAAAAAATTTTTTGCAAAATAATATTCAAGTAGTTGATACTGGATTAAAAACATTGACTGGAAATAGATTAAAAAAACTTAAAGGTTTTTTACCAGAAGAAAACTTCATGTTGACTTATGGTGATGGACTTTGCAATGTTGATCTTAAAAAATTATCAAAATTCCATTTAAATCACCAAAAGCTAGTAACCGTTACTGCTGTTCACCCCCCAGCACGATTTGGTGAACTAGTTTTAAAAAAAAGCAATGTAATAAATTTTGAGGAAAAACCACAGTTACAAAAGGGTTGGATTAATGGTGGTTTCTTTGTATTTAAAAAGGAATTTCTTGATTTAATCCCAAAAAAACAAGTAATGTTAGAGAGAGAACCTCTAAAGATAGTGGTAAAAAAAAAACAATTTATGGCATTTAAACATAAATACTTTTGGCACTGTATGGATAATAGAAGAGACCATTCAAACTTAGAAAAACTAAGTAAATTAAAAAAACTACCTTGGATAAAAATTTAATATGATCCCAGTATTTAAACCTTTGATTACTAAAGATGAAAGAAAAGCTGCTGATAAATCTTTGGAGATTGGATGGTTGGGCATGGGAAAATATGTAAATAAATTTGAAAATAAAATTAAATCAATAATTGGTAATAAAAAAAAATACGTAATATCTGTAAACACAGGTCATTCAGCATTACATCTAATAATGATGCTTATAGGTTTAAAAAAAGGAGACGAAGTAATTACCCCATCATTTAATAATATCGCTGACATTCAAGCAATAATTGCAGTTGGAGCAAAACCAGTTTTTTGTGATATACTTGAGGAAGATCTATGTATAGATATTAAAAAAGCAGAAAAACTAATTAATAAGAAAACAAAAGCTATAATTGCTATGGATTACGGCTCATGTTTAGCCAATCATTCTAAAATTAAAAAAATAGCAAAAAAATATAATTTAAGAGTAATTCATGATGCGGCTCATTCATTAGGCTCAAAATATAAAGGTAAATCAATAGGAAGTTTTTCAGATATAACTATGTTTAGCTTTGATCCAGTAAAAACTTTTACCTCAATAGATGGCGGGGCAATTGTAGTTAATAGCAAGAAAGAGATGTTTAAACTTCATGAAATGAGGCTAATGGGTATGTCACAAAAAGCAAAAGTTATGTATAAAAATCAAAGATCTTGGTTTTATGATGTTAAAAATCTTGGATTTCGTTATCATTTGGCAAATTTGCATGCTGCTATTGGTGTTGAGCAACTTAAAAAGAAAGATGTAATTAAAAAATCTAGAATTGATTCTTTTAAAAGATATAACAAAAAATTTAATGACCTAAATGATGTAATTACTCCAAAATATCAAGAGGGAACAATACCTTTTCATTATTGTTTAAGAGTAAAAAAAAATAGGCAATATTTAATTGATTTTTTAAAAAAAAATGGAATCGATACAGGTATACATTGGCAACCAAATCATACATTTAGTTTATTCAAAAATAATAAATCAGGTCATTTAGCTGTAACTGAAAAAATAAAAAATGAAATATTAACATTACCACTTCATTCATTAATGAATAAAAAGGATATAGATTATATTGTAAAAAAAATCATAGAATTTTTTAAAGATTATTAATGAATGAATTAATATCGATTGTTATCCCAACATTTAATCACGCACAATACCTAGAGAGATGCTTAAAATCTGTTGAGAGTCAGACAATAAGCAATTATGAAATAATTGTTGTTGATAATCATTCAACAGATAATACAAAAAATATAGTAGATAATTTTAAACACCTACCAATCAAATATTTATTGATACACAACGAAGGAATTTATGCAAAATCCAGAAATCTTGGAATCAAGAACTCATCTGGAGATATAATTGCATTTCTAGACTCTGATGATTGGTGGAAAGAAAATAAATTAAAAGAGTCTTATCAAATAATCAAAAACGGCTATGACATGATATATCACAATTTAGAACTATTCAATTTAAACAATAATAAAAGAAAATATTTAAAAGGTAGAGTTTTAAAGGAACCAAAATTTAAAGATTTAATTATTTATGGAAATCAAATTTGTAATTCATCAGTTGTAATTAAAAAAAAAATTTTAGAAAGTTTTAATTTAATAAACGAAAATGATAAAATGAAAGCAGCTGAAGATTATAATACCTGGATTAAAGTGTGTTTAAATAACTATAAAGTTTTTTATTTAAATAAAAATCTTGGTTATTACGAATTTCATGATGCGGGTGGATCAAGAAAGAATATGTCATATTGCACATTGCAAGCTATTAAAGAATATAAAAAATTATTAAATATGCATGAATATAAATTAGCTAGAACTAGAGTAATTTTTATGTATGCGGTATATCTATATGAAAAAAAAAAATATAAGAAATGTTTCACAAAATTTAAAATTTCACTACTAAACGGTAGCAACTTAATAAAATTAAAATCTTTAATATTCATATTTTTATTAATATTTAAAAAATGACATTCTTGCATAAAAAAATTCCTTTGATGGATAAAAGTTTTAAAAATATAAAGTCAAATATCTTAATTATTGGTGGAGGAAGGTGGGCAACTATTACTGTACGTGAATTGTTGACAAATTTTACAAATTTAGCATATATCCAAATAATAACTAAAAAAAAAAATTTAATAAAAGATTTTCCAGAAAAATTAAAAAAAAAAATAATAATTAGTAAAAATTTTAAAAATATTATTTTCGATAAATTAACTCACGCAATAGTAGTAAATAAAAATTCTGATCATTTTTCATATACAAAAAAAATTCTTAACAATAAAATGAATGTACTAGTTGAAAAACCATTAGTTAAAAAAATTAGTGAATTTAAAATATTAAAAAAAATTTCACAAAAAAATAAAAAATTTATTCATGTAAGTATCCCCTTTTTTTTTTCATATTATTTTTTTTATATTAAGAAATTTATAAATTTCCATTTTGAAGAATTAATTTTTGACTGGCATGATCCCTGCAATGATAATAGACACGGAAAATTAAAAAAATACGATCTGTCAGTTACTTACCTAGAGGACACTATTTATCATATATATGGAATACTTAATTGTCTCTTTGGACCTAGAAAAATATCATTTATATCTTCTAAGAATAGAAAAAATGAAGGAGTTTTAGTATTTGATTATGGAAAGGATAGAATTAGAGTGATTTGTTCAAGAAATATTAAGAAAAAAAGAGTGAGAAAGTTAAATTTTGTGTCGACTAAAAATACTTTAAATTTAAATTATTCTAATGATCAAAATATTAATTTTATTAAGAATGGAATAAAAAAAAGAATTAAATTTAATTTTTCACAGAAATCATTAAAATATCAATTATATAATTTTTTAAGTAATAAAAAATATGAAAAAAAATATCATTTAAATGATATAAGAAATTTTGATAACTTATTTTATTTAATTAAAGCTTTTAAAAAAAATTAATGCAACTTTTATCTATATGTATTCCTGTTTTTAATGAAGAAAAAAATGTTCAGAATACTTATGATATAATTAAAAAAATTCTTAATCAGAAATTAGAAAATTTAGATTATGAAATTATTTTTGCAGACAATCATAGCACAGATAATACAAATGAAATTTTAGAAAAGATTTGTGCACAAGATAGTAAAGTAAAATATTTAAGATATAATAGAAATATAGGTTATGATAGATCGTTACTTCAGGCTTATATTAATTCGTCAGGAGATGCAGTAGTTTCCATTGACTGTGATTTGCAAGACTCGCCTGATATTATATTTGAATTTTTAAATAAGTGGAGAGAAGGTTATGATTTGGTTTATGGTATTAGAAAAAAAAGATTAGAAGGTGGTCTTTTTACTATTTTTAGAAGAATATTTTATTTATTAATCAATTATTTTTCTGAGGAAAAATACCCTAAAGATGTAGGTGATTTTAAACTTATAGATAAATCTATTGTTCAAATTTTAAGAAATATAAAAGAACCTTATCCTTATGTAAGAGGACTAGTTTATTCAAACAGTAAAAAAAGTATTGGATTAGATTATAATAGAGATAAAAGAAAATATGGAGAAAGTAAGTATGGTTTTTTTTCAGCTTCAAAATATGCACTTAACGCAATTCTAGAAAATTCTTATCTTTTCAATTCTATCTTTAGATATGTAAGCATGTTTGCTCTTATATTAAGTGTTATTTTTTTAGTTATTAGTTTATTTTCTGATAACTATAGTACTATCAATTTTGTATTTGTGTTTATTTTCTCAGCTGGTTTATTATTACTATCAATAATATTGGAATATATTACTAGAATATATTTTTATCTTAAAAACAAAAATAGTTTTTTTTATGAAAAAAAAATAAATTTATAATATGAAAAGAATATTTAAAGATTATCAATTAATAAAAAACAATTATATAACCAAAAAATATCCTATCAGTTTAGTTCATTTCGTAACTAATAGATGTAATGCAAGATGCTCTTTTTGTTTTATAGATTTTGATAATCCTGAAACGTTTAAGGGAGAACTTACTCTAGATGAAATTGAAAAATTTTCGAAGACGATTGGGCCCAGTATACAAAATATAAATTTAACTGGAGGAGAACCTTTCGCAAGAAAAGAATTTAGTGATATATGTAAAATATACTTAAAAAATACAGATATCAGATCACTTTTTATAACTTCAAATGGAAGTCTTCCAGACAGAATTGATAAATTTTTAGATGAGTTAGCTAAAAAAAATTTAGATAGACAATTTATTTTTTCTTTCTCTATAGATAATATTCCAGATAAACATAATAAAATAAGAAAAATAAATAATCTTTTTGAAAAATGTTTAGAGTCATATAAAATTGTAAATAGTTATGGAGAAAATTGTTTTGCAAATATTTCTATTACAGTTTCACTTGAAAACTATGAAGATATTGATGAAATTTATTCTGAACTATTAAATCGATATAATGTGAAAGCAATAACAGCTTGCCTGGTGAGAGATGAAGGTGTCTACAAAACCCCAGAGGCAGATAAAAAAAAAATTTTATCTGCTTACATAAATTTAACAGAAAAAATCAAGTCTGATTCAAAAAGTGGTAAACTAAAAGGATATAAGCCTTCATCAATACAGGGAAGAATGATGAATAAAAAGAATGAAATAATGTATGAAAAAATTATTTCTACGTACCTGGAGCCTCAGTTTATTTCTCAGTGCTATGCGGGCTCTTTATTTGGTATAATATCTGCAGATGGAAAAGTTTATCCATGCGAAATATTAAAAGACTCAATTGGTAATTTGAGAAATTATGAAATGAATTTTTTAAATTTATGGCAAGATCACCTTGCAAAAAAAACAAGAAAATGGATAAAAGATACCAAATGTAATTGTTGTTATGAGTGTGCTTGGTCTTTCAACATCCTGGGAAATTTAAAATATCAGAAAGATTTATTTTTAGCTGCAATTAATAAAGGAGATTAATTGAAGCATAAGTGTTCGATAGTAATCCCTGCAATCAAACTTGATGAAGATTTAGAGCGTTGTATTGCTGCATGCAATAAAATTGTAAGTGTAAAAATAAAAATTTTTATAATCTCTGATACAAAAATTAACAAAAAGTTTAAAAATACTGTTTTTAAATCTTTTGGAAAAATTAATATGAGTAAAAAAAGAAATCTTGCAACTAAATATGTAAAAGATAAATATTTAGCTTTTTTAGATGCCGATTGTTATCCTACTAAAAATTGGCTTTCAAATGCAATTAATATTCTAAAAAAAAATAAAAAAATAGGTATTGTAAGTGGTCCTGATTTTCCTTTTCCTGATCAAAAAGGGTTTCACAAAACTTTAGGTCTTGCACATAAAAGTATCATTCTATCAGGCTCTAAGACTTTTAGAAAAAATTTATCAAAAACAAAAGAAGTAAAACAAGTTTCTTCTTGCAATATGGTCATGAAAAAAAAAACTTTTGAATATGTAAATGGAATGGATCCAAAAATTTATATTGGCGAAGATGTAGATTTTTGTAATAGGGTCAATAATCTTTTTAAAATAGTTTATTCACCAAGAGTTAAAATTTTTCATAAATCTAGAACATTTTTACCTTTTTTGGCCCAACGATATGCTTATGGAACTTGTGTTTTAGATGCTTTTAAAAAAACAAAATCTATAAAAAATCTTCAGTATTTTGGACCTCTAATTATAACATTATCATTTATATTAGGAATATTTTCTTTTTTAATGCCATATGCTGAATATATTCTTTTTATGAATATATTTATTGGCTCCATTATAGTCTTTGAGAGCATAAAATTATCAAAAAATATTTTTGAGATAATGAAACTTATTATTATATTTGTTCTCAGTATAGTTTTTTTTGGTTTTGGTTCAATCGCTAGAATTTTGAGATTTTCAAAAAATTTAAAATCTATATATACATACAGGTAATGAATGTAAGAATGAAACTAACCATGAATTATAAAGATAAATTTAAACTTATTTAATGAAAAACAATTTTTTATTTTATCTTTTTTCTTTATTTATTTTATTTATTTTTTTAGAAATATTGTTTACGGTTTCCCACCCAGAACTTGCAAATAATCAAGTTCACAAATTTGTAGACTCAGAAAGGACGATATCTAAAAGCAAGAATACTTGGTATAAATTTTTTGATATCGATGGAAGTGTAAAATATAGATACCATAAAAAAACTAGTGAATTTTTTAATTATCAAAATTCTGAGAACATTATAAATAAAAAAAATGTTTTTGTTTTCGGAGATAGTGTAACAGGAGGTTTTGGGGTTAACTTACAAGATACTTATTTTTATCATGCAGAAAGTTTAATAAATCAAGTTCTGGATAGTGATAAAAAAATAAATGTTTTCTCAATTGCTAGATTTGGTGATAATTTTAGAGATATGATAAAGGGTTTAAACTTAATTGAGGGACTAATAAAAGAAGATGATTTTATACTATATCAATTTAATTTTAATGATATCGTTGATGTAAATTATGCTCCAGTTACTAATGATACTAATGATACTAATGATACTAATGATACTAATGATACTAATGTAAAAACTAAAGAACCCTCAAAATTTATCATAAAATTTAATGATTGGAGAAAATCATTTTTAAATAAGTCTGCACTAATAAGAGTAATGCAGCATTATGCTGGAATTATAAAATGGAATATACAAAAATTATCATCACCAAAACGAATGATTTTAAAACAAGAGCTTTTTAAAAAGTGTGGAAACTTAGGATTTTCAACCCTAGGTCAGTATACTTATAGCTTCGGAGCTAAGCAATTTGAGAAAAAATCTTTAAAAATATGGGATGAATTTGAAAAAGATTTAATAAAATTAAATGAGTATTTAAAATTAAAAAAATTAAATTTTGCAGTAATTATCTCACCAATTTCTTTACAAATTCCCCATCATGAAGGAATTAATCATCGTGGTTTAAGTTTTCAATGTTCAACAATAGATGGGTACAAAAAAATTATAGAAACCCTTAGTAATGTCAATATAGATATAATTGACCCCGTAGATGATTTTATCGATTATTCAAAAATTACTCATCAGAATGATAATTTTAAACCTTTATTTCATCCATATGATACAAATCATCCTAATGAAACTGGGCATTATTTGATGGCCAAAAAACTCTATTTTTATTTATATAACTTGTTAAAGGTTTAAAATTATGAGCGTGAAAATATCTGTAGTAATACCCTGCTTTAATGAAAGTGAAAATATTAATAAAACATTTTCAAGAATATTTGAGTGTGTATCTAAGTTTTCTAATAATTTTGAATTAATTTTTGTAGATGATGGTAGTAGTGATGACAGTTTTTCAAAATTATATTTACTTTCTAAGCAAAACAAAAATCTTAAAATTATTAAGTTGAGTAAAAATTTTGGACATCAAAACGCAATCTTTGCAGGATTAGAAAACTCTTCAGGTGATTGCATTTTTACAATTGATGCAGATTTGCAAGATCCCCCAGAACTGTTTGAAGAAATGTATGAAAAATGGAAAAAAGGGTTTCATGTTGTATACGGTATAAGAAAAAAAAGAGAAGGTAATTTTTTTAAAAAATTATTATATGGTATTTATCATAAAATTTTTAAATTATTATCTAACTTAGATAATGAACATGATCTTGGGGATTTTGGTTTAATTGATAAAAAAATAAAAAATCATCTAATAGATTTAAAGGAAAAAAATATTTATTTCAGAGGTTTGAGAAATTGGATTGGTTTCAAGCAAACAGGAATTGAATATAAGCGCTATAATAGATTAGATGGCAAATCAAAATATAGTTTACTAAAATTATATAATCTAGCTTTAAATGGAATCACAAATTTTTCATCAAAACCATTAACTTTAATTTTTTTATCTGGATTGATAATATTCATCCTATCAATTTTTTTAATAGTTTTTTATTTACTGCAAAAAATATATAATTTTGAATTTTTGGGAGTTTTTCCTGATCAGGTACCAGGTTTTTATACTTTGGTTATAATATTAATACTTTTTGGATCATTTAATTTAATGTGTATGGGCATTATGGGAGAGTATATTGGCAGACTTTATGAAGAAGTTAAATCAAGACCTAAATTTTATGTAGATGAAAAAATTAATTTTGATGAATAATTCAAAATTACAATTTTTTTACATATTTATTTTTTTTATAATTAATTCACTAATAGGGTTTATATCTTTAGATTATTTTTCTGGGGAGCAATATGGTTATTGGTATTTTAACAAAATCTTTACTAATGAATATTTGTATCCAGACATTTCAAGAAGTCCAGTATATGTAATTTATCTAACTTTATTTAACTGGCTAGGTACTCCATACAACTATCTAACTGAGAGTATAATTACTAATTTAATACTCTGCATAAGTTTATTTTATCTATTTAGAAAAAAATATAATAATTTTTATATATTTTTAATTATTGTTTTATCAATCGGTTTTTTTTTTAATCTTATTCCATACCCTCAAGCATTAGCTTTATCTTTTTTAAATTTTGCATTAATTTTGAGAACAAAGAAAAATTTTATTAGTGACATTCTCGCATACCTTCTAATTATTTTAGCTATTTATTGCAGAATAACTTATATAATTGTCTTTATATTGTTTATATCTTTTGATTTAATTAGATGTTTTGTTTATATAAAAAAAAATCGCATCATTAAATATCATGATTTTTTAAGCATTTTTTTAGCACTTCTTCTTTTCTATCTGTCATATAGTTTTTTTAGTGAAAAAACATCACCTAGTAAATTTAATAATGGGTATTTCCAGTCATTAAATTGGAAACCTTCCAAAAGTAAATCCAATATAGATATAGCGTTTCAGGTAAATTTTAATTATCTTTATTATGAAAAATATAAAGATCAAATTGATAAAGATGAGAGAGACTTCTACTTTACTAATAAGAAAGCATTCAATAACTCTGAGACTTTGATCGATTCAATTAAATCTAACCCACGCTTTGTATTTTGGGGAATTATTAAAAACTCTACACATATAGCACCAATTATATTAAATAAATTCAATTTAAGAAATTTTTTTCCTTCTTGTAAAAATATTGGTCATTCTTGTTATTCAAACTATATTTTCATAAGTATAGTATTTATTATCTTCTTTTTATTTAATTATTACTTTTTTTTTAAAGAAAACTTTGAAAATAATTTTGATATCAAATCGTATGCAATTGTAAATTATATTTTAATCGCTTCAACAGTATTAGCAATGCCAAAAATAAGATATATGGCACCATTTATTTTTTTCTTAATACCATTTAACATTTATTTGATAAAAAGCATGACTAGAGTTTTTAAAAATAGAAATTTTATAAAAATACTAAGTATACTTATTATTTTTAGTTTTTCTTTTTTTAATTACACAATAGAATATCTCAATAAATATTTAGCAATCAATAATTTAAATGAAAAAAAATTTTTTTTAGATGAGTATTCTTATAACTTGAGTTTAATGAAATCAGAATTAAAAAATTGTAATAATATTTTAGTTAGTAGCCCAACTTTTGTATTAAGTAATAGTAATTTAAATGAATTAAATATTTTCAATTTAGGAGATTTGCCTCCTTATGGAAATTATAAATCAGAAAATAATTTGTATATCAATAACAATTTAGAGATCAATTGTATTTTAGTTGACAATTCGATGTTAATAAGTAGTGGAGCAAATAGAGGGACAGGTACAGATTTTGAAATCAGAAGAAAAAATTACCTCAACCCATTTATAGAATTTAATAAAAAAAATCTTAAAAAAATTATAGATTTTGGACACATAGGAAAACTACATATTTATAAAGCTATTTTGTAATTTTATTTAATTTTCTTTTTATAAATGTTCTAGAAATTTTTTTATTAACATATAATTTTAATTGTATTAGTGCTTGCTCTATACTAATTTCGTGACCATAAACTATATTGATATTATTTTTTTTTGCGATGAGAATATTATTTGTTAATCTAGGATTCACAACACATTCAAAGTAATATTTCGTTTTACTCAAATTTAATTTTGATAAAAACTCCCTTTTCTTTATTTGCTTCATTCCTATAGGTGTAGCATTAATTATTATATTATCAGTTGGTTTATTTGGAAATTTTATAATTTGTTTTATTTTAATTTTATTTGGCCAAGAATTAAATCTTTTTTTAGATTTGTTTATTACAAAAATTTTTTTAAATTTTAAGTTACTTAGAGCTTCATAAAATGATCTTGAATAACCACCTGCACCAAAAATATAAATTATAAGTTTTTTTGAAATATTTTTTATTTTTAAAAGTTTTTCAATTCCAAGTGTATCTGTATTATACCCTTTAATAATTTGATTATGAAAAGTAATAGTATTGCAAGAGTTTGTTTTTATTACAGAAATATCAGATACATCTAAATGATTTATTATTTTTTCCTTAAATGGCATTGAAATTCCACTACCTGAGATTCCCTTTTTTTTTAAATATGCCCTAAAGTTATTTAATTTTTTTTTTTGTATAGGTGTATAAGTCGCTTTTATATTCAATTTTTTAAAAGCTGAATTAAAAATAATTTTACCCATGGTACCTGGGTATTTTGCAATAGATATAAATTTCATTAAGCGATCATCTTTTTTGTTAGCAAGTATTTTGCGTATAAAAAAAGACCAATTGAAAATGGCGGTTTATGTAGTGGAGACATATTCAAATAAATTAATGCCTGTAAAGTTTCAATTTTTTTAGGATCAATTTTTTTTTTATATAAAAATTGATTCATTATTTTATTGATATTTTTGTAATCTTTGCATTTAGGAAATTTTACAAAATAACTTTTATTTATTTGTTTTTTTTTTACTAAAAAATTATTTTTTTTAATTTCTTTGTAATTGATATGGATACCACCTAACATTTTTGCATAATCATAATTAATATCTCCATAACTAACTTGACCATCAAAATCTGACCTCCAATCAATTAATTTAAAACTTTTTTGTGTTTTAATTATATTATCAAATTGTAGATCTCCATGAATATATGATGGTGTTCCTTTTAAAAGTTCATTCCATTTAATTTTATTTAATATTTTATTAACACTTTCTATCTTTAAATTATTTACCATTGTTACTTTATCGTATTTGCTCATTGTTTTTAAAAACAAAGCAGTTCGATTATAAGTTTTTTTCTTATAAAAGTTAGTACAGTTTAGCTTTAATTGTTTTATAGAAACATTCTTTTTTTTCCAAAGGTTTTTATCTAAATAATTCAATAATTGGATAAAATTTTTTTTATTAATGGAGTTATAATAATTTTTGCCATTTTGAAATTTATAAAAAAGGTAATTTTCTTTATAATTTGTATCAATTGGGTAATTCTTTTTATTTAATTTAAATTTTAAATATTTATTTTTTGCATCTTTCTCATTTTTTGAGAATTTAATTACATTGTTATTTACAAAATAAATAAATTCCTTATCTTTTGAAAAATCAAATTTTTGATATTTATTTTTTTCAATTTCATAATTTTTATAATTTCCCAAATCTACCCATTTTATTTTTCTAATTTTACATTTTTTTTCTTTAATTAAATCTGTTATGCCATTTGAAATTTGATATTCATTTTTAATTTTATTTTTTCTATTTTCTAAAGAATCCCAAAATCTTTTATAATCCTTTATGAAACAAAGACCGCTCCATGAATAATAATTATCTGAATTAATTTTCTTCTTGTCAGCAAAATTTAAAATACTCATTTTTTTTTGGAAAAAATTAAGATAATTCTGTGAATATTTTTTTACTGTTTTGGAGCACCAAAAAATATTATGTTTAAATTTTGTATTATGTTTAAGATCAATATTACTTAATAAATCGCAAGGAACAAAAAAAAATTTTTCTTGAAGAAATTTTTTACAATATAAAAGTGATCTTCCTGGGCCACTTCCTTTGCCTGCAAAATTTTTTATCTCCACAAATTTAAATTTTAAATTTGGATGAGCTATTTTTAAATAGTTTTTTACATCTGAACCTCTATAGCCAAGTCCAATTACAAATTCATCTTTTGAGTCAAATAATTCTAAAATATGGCTTAAAATTGCCTTTTCTTTAATTGGCAAAATTGCTTTATTAATTGTTTTACCAAGTTTATTTAACCTACTGCCTTTTCCTGCTGTTAAGATGCAAATTTTTGTCAATTTCTCTAATTATTAATTAATAATTGTTAACTATATTGTTAAAAAATATATATACACTATTTTGAAATTAAATGAACAATTACAAAAATTTTATTATTAAAACTTTAATTGTAACATTTGCAGTTTTAATAGTTATTTTTTTTTTACTTTCACCTATTAATAAAACTCTAAGAGTTGCAGATCAAATAATTACTAAATTAGATAGATTGGAAAGAAAAATAGGAGATAAAACTGTCAAGGGATACATCATTGATAAATTACATCATGAGTCTAAATCTGAAGGTATGAAAAAAGAAGAACAGGATAAATTGATTAATGGCATTAATATAATTATTGAGAGAGATCTAAAGCCGATCATTGATGGTATTAAATATTAATTTAGCTTACGAATTATTTATAAGAAATTTAAAATTTGTTACCCACTGCTTTAAATACCAATTATTGTAGTAAGCAACAGAATTTAAATTACTATAGTTTTTAATTAAATTTAAATTCAATAAAAATGGAGAAAAAATTTTAATTAAAATTAAACCAATAATTATTTTTTTTTTTAATTCTGAATCTTTAAAATCTAATGAAAAAATTATAATAAAATTAAACAAAATAAGAATGTTTGAGATTTCTAAGAAACGAGTTCTTGAATGAAGCAAATAACTTCCGGATAGCATGTCTGTATAGGTTAAAGAAAATACATAAACAAAGATACTAAGAAAATAAAAAAAAACTCCTATTTCTTGTTTTATTGAGAATTTTTTATTTTTTATTTTTCTAAAAATATTAATAATTTTAAATGTGTTATAGGTAAAAATCAAAAAAATTAAACCTGAGCCATAAATTAATCTTTCTAAATTCATACAATGATAATTAGGCATGCCAGTCATAAAAAGATTAATTTTATCTTTGAATGAGCAAATGTTCATCAACATATAGTCATTTGTTTTGTCATAAAGTATTAAAGAATTATATAAACCATGCTCGCTAATTTTTGAGTTTGCATAAGATAGTATTGAGAAAATATTGTTTAAATTTATAAATATTTCTGATTTAGTTTCAGATTGATCAAAAATAAAAAAAAAAGTAAAAAAATTCCCTAAAAAAAATAAAGAAAAAATAAAAAAGAAAATTAATATTATTACATTATTAGTTTTTTTTATATAGATCGATGTTCTCATAGAAAATAAATAAAAAATAAAGCAACTAATTAAAGTAGTGAAAATCATAACATAAGAAGAAAAATGTGTTATCGGAAAATTTCTACCAATTATGGTATAAGATAAAAATATAGAAATTAAAATAACTAGCAAAAATGGATTAAAATTTATTCTAAAGCTATTTAAATTAAATTTTTTAATAACAGTTGCCAGACAAATAAAAGAAATAAATATTAAATATAAAAATAAGAATTGAACACCCAATGAATTTAAACCAATTAAGAAGAGAAAAATTAATAGAATAAAAATAGCTTTATCATATTTGTCTAAAATAACTCTGTTCACTGGATTAATTAATTCAAAAATAAAGATAATACTAAAAATAAAACTCGTAATTCCAATTATTCTAGAGCCATTGATTGATAAAGCTAATGGTGAGCCACTATCATAAAGCAAAGGGTTAATGAACAAATGACCAGAATAATTTGAAAAAAAAAGAAAAAAAGCAAATATAATAGGGATTATTATATTTTGATTTTGAAAAAAATATTTACATATAAAGAATATTAAAAAAAAACCTGAAGTTTTAGCATATGTTTGAAAAAACCAATTTGATAAAAATGTTGATTGCTCAAATGTGTTATAAAAAAAGAAATCTTGTAAAATAAAAGTAATAGGTGTTACAATTAGTGGTTCAAAGTAATGACCTCCTATTATTGGTATTAAATCTAATTTTATAAAACTTTTAATTAAATTAAGATACCCATAATGGTAGAAAGAATCCCCAGAAATATGATGACCATCAATTTGAATATTGTTTATTAAAAGAAAGCAAAAGAAAAAAAAAATAATAATATTTTTATAATTTAAAATTTTATAGAAGTTATTAATTAAAAAATTAAAAATAAAAAAAATAGAACTTATTAAAAAAAATAAAATAACAAAGTTAAGTGATGTAATTGATAAATTTAGACTTAAAAATCTTATAAAACCATTAAAAATTATCGAACCTATTACAAAACAAGAAATAAAAAATATTTCTTTATTTTTATCAATGAAATCTTTTAGGTTTTTTATCTTTTTTGAGATTGTAAATATAAGTAAGTACCCAAAATAAGTAATACTTATGAAATAAATATTTATAATTAACAAATTTAAAAAACTTAATTTTTTATCAAAAATAGGTTTAAGGATATACATTTGACTTAATTCGTGTTTTCCAATTTCTAGAATTTCACGATATCTGCTAGCGTGATCAGCTCCAATAAAGGGCTCATTTAAAATAAATAAGTTATAAAAAGTGAAAATAACTAGAGAGGTAAAAAAGATAATAAAAAATAAATCAACTTTATTTGATATTTTTTTTATCATTTTTCAAGAATAAAATTTTGCAAAACCAAAAAATCTAGTTTTGTTCTTTGAAAACATTCAATTGCTTCTTTGGGATGACATACAATAGGTTCATTTTCATTAAATGAAGTATTCAGAATTACTGGCACACTAGTAATTTTTTCAAACTCAGAAATTAAATTCCAAAATTTTAAATTAATTTCTTTTTTCACTGTTTGAACTCTTGCCGTACCATCAACATGAGTTACTGCAGGTATTACTCTTTGTTTCTCATCAATAACATCGGCCGAAAGTATCATGTAGTCACTGCTATAATTCATTTTAAAATATTCTTTTTTTTTTTCATCTAATACAGCTGGAGCAAATGGTCTATAAGACTCTCTTTTTTTTACAATTAAATTTAATTTATCTTTAATATTTTCGCTCCTAGGATCTGCTAGAATACTTCTATTTCCAAGGGCCCTTGGACCACCTTCCATTTTATCTTGAAACCAACCAATTATCTTACCATTAGCTAATAGTTTTGCAGTATCTATATAAATATTATCTGATTTTGAATACTTACATTTCATTTTTTTTAAAATTTCTTCTATTTCGTTCTCATTAAAAGATGGACCTAAATAAATATCTTTAAAAATATAATTTCTATCATTGTTTAAAATAGAGTTATATAAATAGTAGGCACCACCAATACTAGTACCCGCATCAGAAGCAATTGGTTGTACAAATATATTTTTAAATAATTGTGACTCTACTATTTTTTGATTCATTATACAGTTAAGAGCCACACCACCTGTTATACATAGATTATCTGAAGGACAAATTTCCTTGATATATCTAACCAAGTGAAGTCCAACTTCCTCTATTTTTTTTTGAGCTGCATAGGCTATATCCATGTAATGTTGTGTTATTTTTTCATTATACTTCCTGGGCTCTCCAAACTTTTTGATAAAATTATCAGAAACAAACTTATTTCTTCCATGAGTCATATAAGAAAAATATTTTTGGTTAATTTTAAAAGAGTTATTTTCAACATAAATTATATCCTCAAAATCTTTCAAATATTTATCAGTTCCATAAGCTGACAAACCCATAGTTTTTCCTTCATCAAATAAATTAAAACCTACATATTTAGTTATTGCAGAATAAAAAATACCTATTGAGTTTGGAATTTTAATTTCTTTTAACTTTATTATTTTATTTCTAATTCCTTTTGACAACAAAACACTTGTACTTTCTCCTCTACCATCCCAAGTGATAATTGCAGCCTCTTCAAATTTTGAAACAAGAAAAACACTTGCAGCATGTCCGAGGTGGTGTTCAACTTCAATAATTTTTGTCTTAGGATCTAAATCAAAGCCAAACTTTTTAAACTCTTTTTTTAAATAAAATTGTTTTCTTAATCTTGAAATCAATGAGATTTCATTTTGAGTTGCTCCAGCTTTTATTAAATTTAAAGATTTCGGAAAATTTTTTAAAACATTATAAAAATTATTTAAAATTTCCAATTTAGGTCTCCAGGATATAGTTATATAATCAACTTCCTCAATCTTTTTGTTATGTTTTTTTAATAAGTACTTAATAGAAAGTTCAGGAAAGGCTGATGAGTGTTTTTCTCTATTTAGCCTCTCTTCCTCAACAAACGATAGTAATTGTCCATCCTCTACCAAACATGCGGATGCATCATGTTGATAAGCAAATATTCCTAGTATTAACATATTTAAAATTGAAAGTTTTTTTTATATTAAATCCATATATACATATAATTATTAATTTATGAACAAAATACTTTTATTTATACCTTGTTATAACTGTGAAAAACAAATTCTAAGAGTATTAAATTCTCTTAACAATGAGGTATTCAATTTTATAAATGAAATTGTTCTTGTAGACAATAGAAGTGAAGACAACACAAGAAAAGTAATTCATGAATTTTTAAAAGAAAATAAAAAAAAAAACTATTTTAAATTATTTTTAAATGATGAAAATTATAGTTTTGGTGGATCTCATAAAGTTGTCATAAATTATGCCAAAGAAAAAAATTTTTCTCATATTTTAGTGCTTCATGGTGATGATCAAGCAAACATAAATGATATTTTGCTTCAAGACGTGAAAGACAATTTAAATTTAGATTGTTTTATGGGCTCAAGATTTTTAGATGGGTCGAAAGCTGACACTTATTCAATAATAAAAAAAATTGGCAATATTGTTTTTAACTTTATGTTTAGTTTATTTTCAAAAAAAAAAATTCATGATTTAGGTTCAGGACTATATTTAATCAAGGTGTCTGTGTTTGGAGATAATAAATATTTAAATTTTCCTGATAATTTAACTTTTAATTACTACTTAACCTTGTATATGGCAAAAAAAAATTATAATTTAAAATATTTCCCAATATCCTGGCGAGAGGAAGATCAAGTTAGTAATGTTAAAATTCTAAAACAAACATTAGAACTTTTAAAAATATTATATTTATTTGCTTTTAATTATGAAAAATTATTTAATAGAAAAAATGAAAGAGAGTATTTTTCATATAAAGATATAGAATTATGAAACAAAAACCAAAAATTTTTCTGTTAGATGTTGATGGTGTAATGACCAATGGCCAGTTTATATATGATTCTAAGGGTAAAAAATTTAAAGTTTTTGGACCCGATGATCATGATGGTCTTTCTCTATTAAAAAAGTATATCAAAATAGAATTTGTGACAGGTGATAAAAATGGTTTTAGTATATCAAAAAAAAGAATTGTAGATGACATGAAATTTAATCTTCATTTAGTCAGCACAATTAAAAGACTAGAGTGGATTAAAAAAAAATATTATTTAAAAGATGTTATTTATATGGGTGATGGAATTTTTGACCATTATGTTATGAGAAAGGTATCATATTCAATTGCTCCTCATGATGCAGATTTAAATGCAAAAAAGTATGCAAATTTTGTTACTAAAAGAAATGGTGGCGATAGAGCTGTAGCAGAAGCAAGTTTACATATATTAAAAAAATTTTTTGTGAAATATAATCCAGAAAAAAAACTAAATAACAAAATTAATTTTTCAGGAAAATGGAAGACATAAATCTAAAAAAAAATTTAATAAATTTTATTAATTTAAAAAAAACTATTCTAGGTGTTGGTCCAATGAGTATGAATTGTATAGATGCAGCAAATAACCTGAGTAATAGACATAAAATTCCAATGTTTTTAATATGCAGTCGTCGTCAGATAGACTCAAAAGCTCATGGCGGTGGATATGTGAATAATTGGACAACCGAGGAGCTAAATTCTTACCTCAAAAGTAAAAAAAATAAATATTTAATACTTTCAAGAGATCATGGTGGACCTTGGCAAAATAACAATGAAATAAAAAAAAAATTGAATATTAATGAAGCAATGAAGTCTGCAAAAGAATCTTTTGAAGCAGATATAGATAATGATTTTAAAGTAATTCATATTGACCCTTCATTGAATATTGACAACAAAAACAATCTTAAAAGAGCAACGGATAATATTTTTGAGTTGTACGAACATTGTTTTGAATTTTCAAATAAAAAAAAAAAAAGAATTATATTTGAGATCGGAACAGAAGAGCAGACTGGTTTTTCTGATAATTTTTTAGAATTAGAAAATTTAGTTAGTAAAATTCTAGTCAAACTTAGCAAAAGTAAACTTCCAAAACCAATGTTTATGGTTGCACAAACTGGAACAAGGGTAATTGAAAATAAAAATATAGGTTCTTTAGATTTTCCCGATAAACGGATTATTAACCAGTTGCCTGCAGAAATAACTTTGCCTAAAATCTCAAAAATGTTTGAGAAATACGGAATTTTTATAAAACAACACAACACAGATTATCTTTCAAATGATACTTTAAAATGGTTACCTAGATTAGGAATTCATGCCGTTAATGTCGCTCCTGAATTTGGATTTGTTGAATCATTAGAATATTCTAAAATTTTAAAAAGATATAATTTAAAAAAAAATTTAGAAAAGTTTTATCAGATAGCGTACGATTCTAATAAATGGAAAAAATGGATAGAAAATAAAAATCACACACCTGAATTTAAAGCACTTTTATGTGGTCACTATATTTACTCTAATGAGAAATTTATAGAGTCAAAAAGAGAGGTAGAATTTTTTTTAAAAAAAAGAGGAGTTAATTTAAATAATAATTTAAAAAATAAAATTGAACAGTGTATTTTAAATTATTTAAAACAATTGAATAACTTTAATTAATTATGAAAGTTGCAACTTTAATTTTGAATAGAAATTTACCAACAATTACTGATAAATTATTCAACAAAATAAAAAGAAAAAATAAAATAAAAAATGATATTTTTGTTATTGAATCTGGTTCTGATAAAAATAAATTATCAAAGAATTTTACTTGGTGGGCTAATTGGAATAGTGCAAAAAAAAAAGGTTTAAGAGTTCCAAGAGGTTTTAATTTTGGATTATCTAATTTAATAAAAAATAAAAAGTTTCATGATTATGATTTTTTTTTCATGTTAACAAATGATACAGAATTTAATAATGAACCTTTTTTAGATATTTTGATAAAGGAGATGAAACTTCATCCAAAGGTAGGCATCTTATCACCATGCGCAAAAAATTGGGCAGAGAGAGATATTATTAAAAAAAATAGCACGAAATATTTTTGGTATTTGCAGAATACATGCTACCTATTTAGAAGAAGTTATTTAGAACAGATTATGAACTTCAAAAACCCAAATTATAAATCATGCCTTTACGATGGAGAAAATTTTAGAGGGTATGGATCTGATCTTGAGTTAATTTCAAAAGGATATATTAATGATTGGGCATCAGCCCTTACAACTAAAACTATGTGTTTTGAAAACGAAAATCATCTCAAAAAAAAATACAAAATAATTAAAACCGAAGATTATGAAAACAACTTTGATCTTTATTTTAAAGAAGGTCGTCAATGGGCCAGAAAAAAATACGGATTTAATAGTAGATGGCAATTCTTATTCTATACCAAATTTCTTTATAATAGATTTTTTGAATTTTATCCTAACTTAAAAAAATATGAAATATGATCTTGGGTGGTAATAAAATATATAAGGTGAGTCAAAATAATTTATTTAATAATTTAAATGGAAAAAATTATTTTTATAATTTAATTACTTTAAAACCTAATACAAAGTTTAATATAGACAGTAAAAAGCATTTTTGTTTATTGAATTTAAGTAAAACGAAATATTTAATTGAACATAAAAAAAATAAAAAATATATATTTGATCAAGTAGTAATCTCAAAAAACTGCAAAGTAAGTCTTCAATCTCAAAAACCTATTTCTCTTTTATTTTGTGGTAAAATTTCAAATAGTAAATCCTCCAGTATTGTATTTAAAAATAGAGATAAAATTTATAAAGTAGAAAAACCTTGGGGGTATGAATTATGGATTAACAAAGGTTCAAAAAAATTTTGTTTTAAAGAAATTTTTATTAAAAAAGGATTTAAAACTAGTTTGCAGTTTCATAAATTTAAGACTGAAACTAATTTTATATTTTCAGGAAAATGTAAATTATATTATTCTTTAAAATCTCCAAAAAAATTTAATCCTGCATTAATAAAAACTAAAATTTTAAATAAATTTAATTCAATTTTTGTAAAACCCAATACGATCCATAGAATTGAAGCATTAACAAATATAAAGCTTTTTGAAGTTTCAACTCCTAATTTAAGCGATGTAATAAGATTAAAAGATGACTCAAATAGACCTAGTGGTAAAATTAAATCAGAACATAAAAAAAATAACTTAAAAAATTAAAACAGATAAGTTATTAATTAAAATTTAATCAAAGTAAGTTAAAATATTAAAACCTTTTATAAATAAAATTGTCTAGTTTAAACAAAATATTCAATGAGTAATAAAATTGCAATTATAGGTGCTGGATTATTTGGAATTACTACATATCTTTTGCTCAAAAAAGAGGGTTACGACTGCACATTATTTGAAAAAAAAAGTAAAATTTTAGATGGAGCTTCTACTAACAATTTAAACAGAGTCCATTTCGGTTATCATTATCCTAGAGATAACGAAACAGCCAAACAATCGACGAAGGGATATAAAAGTTTTAAGAAATTTTATTCAACAGCGGTAATCAATAATTTTGACAATTATTATTTTATAGCTAATTCTAGTAAAGTAGATTTTGATAAATATTTACAATTTTGTAAAAAAAATAAATTAAATTTTAGAAAAATAAATTTAAAAAATTTTATCTTAAAAAATAAAAATTTACAAGGAGGGATAAAAGTCAAAGAGCCTATCTATGACTGGCAAAAAATTAGAGAAAGTATATCTAAGAAATTGAAATTAATAAAAAAAAATGATATTAAGTTAAATGAAGAAATTATTAGTATTTTACCAAACAAAAAATTTATATTAAAGACAAATAAGAAAAATTATAAATATGATATTATTATTGATGCTTCATATGAAGGATCAAATAAAATTTCTAATAAAATTTCAAAACAAAAAAAATTTATTTATCAACAAGTTATTGTTTATGAATTTATATTAAAAAATTATAAAAAAATGGGATTAGCCTTAATGGATGGAAAGTTCTTTTCTTTTCTTCCAAAAGGTGATTCTAATAAACATATTCTATATCATGTTAAATATTCTGTATTAAAAAATAAAATCTCATATCAATTTCCTTCAACATGGCAATCTGAACTCATAAAAGATAATCAAATTATAAATTCAAAACAAAAAACTTTAGATCACCTCAAATATTATTTTCCTGATTTAGATATAAGATTGACCAAAAAAAATTTTATAAGTCCAAGAGTATTTCCAATTAATCAAGAAAAAACTGATAAAAGAGTTTCTAAGATAATTAAGTTAAGAAAAAACTATTATAAAATTTTATCTTCAAAAGTAGACCATTGTGTTGACATAGCATACGAGATAATTCAATCTTTAAAAACTTACAAATAAAATTAGATTAAAAAAATGTTTTCTGAAAATAAAATAAAGATTAGTTTTTTTTATAATCTTTTTTCTATTTTTATAATTATATTTTTGTTGTCATATAAAGATTTAAACAATTTTCATGAGTCAAAAATTCAGTTAATTTTTTTTACTTTATTATTTATTATTTCAGTTTTTTGGAAGATTATAAAAACAATATTTTTTTAAAAATACTTATATTTCATATTTTTATTTTTTATATATTAAGAATACCTTTATCAATATTTTTTTTTGAAGGCCAGTTTTTTGACACTAGAGGAGTAACTGGTAGTGAAATAAAAAATTCTTTATTTCAATTAAATATTCAATACTTATTTTTATTTCTATCTATATTAATAATAAATCCCAAATTTAATTATTATAAATTACCAAAGGAAAACTTTGATAATCTAATGGTGATCAATTTTATTCTTAAGTTAGTAATTTTAATTATGCTCTGTAATGTCACTTTTAATACTTTTGGAACTATTAATTACGATTCTTTTCAGAAATATTTTGCTGTTATTTTTAATATATTTAATTCGAAACGATTATCTCTAGTTTTTACAGTTTTAGTATTTTTAGTAATTTATAAAAAATATGAAGTTAAATATTTTTATTATAAACTCCTTTTATTTTATGGTTTATATTTTTATGATACAATTTATTTAGCTGGATCTAGAAGCTCATTATTACATATAATTTTAACAATTTTCTTACTACTGCTACTTTACTTAAATTTTAATAAACTAAGTTTTAAACAAATACTCTTTGCTATTATTGCAATACCAATTGTTCAATTATCTTATTTGATAAGTACACTTTACAAAAACTTTATAAATCAAGAAACTTTATGGAATATACCGGGCTCAGATTATCCTGAAAGAGAAAAATATATATTTAATTATTTTAATGAATGGAATTCAGTCATAACAAGGGGCTTAAGTGAAAGACTTGGTTATCTGGATTTTTATATTGAAAAATTAAGTAACAAATCAATGTATGAAGGTTTAATTAATTTTAGTTATTATTTTAAATCTACAGTTGATAGAATAACGCCAGGTATAGATTTCTTTAATGTACCTTTGGCAACAAAAGCATTTCAAGAAAGTTATAGTGCAGCGGCAGTTAGTCTTGGTCGTTTAAAAGAGCCATGGATAATTGATACTACAAACTCTGAGCAAATAACAATTTTTGCAGAAATGCAAATTTTATTTTCTTATTTTTCAATAGCTATATATCTAATATTATTTTTATTATTAAAAGTTTTACTTAAGAATTTTGATAACTTTAAAGATATTCATTATCAAATAGTGACTATATTTATTTTAACATTATTTTTTGATCTATTAACAGGCTTTGGCTTGGATTTTTTTGCAGTTCAAACATTTTACAGTATATTTTTTTTAATAATAATAATTACGATTAGTAAAATATATTTAGTTATAAGAAAATGATAATCACCCACATAGTATCCTCTCTAGATTCTAATCAAGGTGGCCCTCCAAATGTGGTTTTAAATTTTGCAGAATTTCAAAGTAAAAATGGTCATAATGTAAATATTGTAAGCCAATATAGTAAAATTAAACATAAAAATTTTAATAATTTGAAAAATATAAATTTAGAGAAAGGTAATTTTTTGTTTAAAAAACATTACATACCTAATTTAAATTTTATCTTTAAGATTTATAATAATATTAAAAAAAGTGATATTGTTCACTTACACGGTGTTTGGAATGGAGTTATAAGTGTTAGCTCTCTAATATCAAGAATTTTAAATAAAAAAGTTATAATGACTCCACACGGCTCACTAGATTCTTATAATTTAAATAATAAATACTTATTTAAGAAAATCTTTTATCATTTTTTTGAAAAATTTAATTTAAATTATATTCAATCATTTCATTTTTTAAATTCTAATGAGTATAAAAATTCCTTTTGGGTAAAAAATATAAAAAAAAAAAATATATTAATTCAATCTAATGGTTATGACTTAAATTATTTGAAAAAAATTAGAATTAAAAAAAAAACTAATAAAAATAAAATAGAAATCACCTATATAGGCAGATTAAATAAAATTAAAAACATTGAACTTCAATTAGATCTATTGAAATATTTGCTTAAACATAAAAATAATTATAAATTAAATATTATTGGTCCAGACGATGGTATTCTTGATAAATTAAAAAAAAAAGCTCAAGAACTAAAATTAAAAAAAAATGTGTCATTCATTAAGCCTATTTATGGTAAAGAAAAATACTCAATTATTAAAAACTCAGACATTATGATACTTACATCATTTTATGAATGCAATTCAATACTAGCAATAGAAACGATGGCTATAGGTGGTGTATTATTATGCACAAGAAACTGCAATTTATCGCATGCTGGTAAATATGGTGCTGTAAAAATCTCTGATTACAAATTAAAAAAACTTGCTAAATCGGTAAATTACTTATCCAATCAAAAAAATTCAAATATAATTAGAAAAAAATCTTTAAAATATGCTAAAGAAAATCTTGATATTGAAATTAATATGAAAAAAATTCAAAAATTTTATAACAAAATAAAAAACTAAATTGATAAATAAATCTGAAATAAAAAAAATATTTAATAAAAAAACTGTTTTAATAACTGGTGGAACAGGATCATTCGGTTCTACTATGTTAAATAAGATAAAGAATTTAAATTGTAAAATCAAAATTTTTTCTAGAGACGAACTGAAACAAGATTTATTAAGATCAAAAATAAAAAAAGATAATGTTGATTTTATAATTGGTGATATACGTGATAAAAATAGTATTGAGCAAGCTATGAAGGGGGTAGATATAGTATTTCATGCTGCTGCTTTAAAACAAGTACCATCTTGTGAGTTTTTTCCTGATCAAGCAACCTCAACTAATATACTAGGCAGTCAAAATGTTTTTAATTCAGCTATTAATAATCAAGTTTCTAAAGTTGTCGCTTTATCAACAGATAAAGCTGTAATGCCAATAAATTCTATGGGTATGACAAAGGCTTTAATGGAAAAAATTTTACTTTCAAAAGCAAGGAATGCAAAACACAAAACAATCTTTTCAATTGTAAGATATGGAAATGTAATTTATTCAAGAGGAAGTGTATTGCCTCTTTTTGTAAATCAAATTATTCAAAATAAAAAAATTACAATTACAAATCCAAAAATGACAAGATTTTTGATATCCTTAGATGATGCAATTAATTTAGTTTTTGTTGCTTTGAAAAAAAGTAATAATGGTGATATATTTATAAAAAAATCTCCAGCAGCTACTATCTCTCAATTAGCAAGATGTTTAAAAGAAATATTTAGATCTAAACAAAATAGTAAAATAATAGGAATTAGACATGGTGAAAAAGTTTATGAAACACTGGCCACAACAAATGAACTTTTAACCAGTGAAAATAGTAATGAATATTTCAAAATTGTTATTGATAACAGATCATTAAATTATGAAACTTATTTTGATAAAGGTTCCTCAAAAGAACTTAAAGAAGATTATACTTCACACAATACAAATAGACTCGATGACTCACAATTAAAAAAAATTCTATTAAAAATTCCAGAAATAAACAATATCATCAAAAAGTGAATATTTTAGTAACAGGATATAAAGGCTTTGTAGGGCAAAATTTAATTTATTATTTAAAAAAAAATAAAAAAGTAAAAATACTTACTTTTGGTAAAGAAAATAATATTGAAGATTTAAATTTTTTAATAAATAAATCAGATATTATTTTTCATTTGGCTGGTGAAAATAGAAATAAAAACGAAAGAGAATTTGTCAAAAATAACTTAAATCTAACAAAATACATTGTAAGTATAATAAAAAAAAAAGATAAAAAAACTCACTTAATTTTTTCTTCAACAAGCCAAATATTAAAAAAAAAAAATATTTATTCAAAAACTAAGCTGCTTACAGAAAATTTTTTAAAACAAAATATTAACAAATTTTTTTCTGTCAAAATTTATAGATTCACAAATCTTTTTGGGAAATGGGCTAAACCAAATTTTAATTCTGTAATTGCAACGTTTAGTCATCTAATTTCAAGAAATAAAAAAATTAAATTATCAAAAGTTAATGAAAATATTGAGTTTTTACATATCGATCGCGTAATAGAACTTTTTGAAAAAGATATAAAAAAAAAACCCATAAAAAAATTTGAATTGATTAATAAATTTGACAAAACATACAAAATCAAATTGCATGACTTAGCAAAAAAAATTAATTATTTTCACTTGAATAGGAAAAATCTTTTGTGTGAGAAGGAATTAGCATACGGTTTTGATAAACTTCTTTATTCAACATATTTAAGTTATATTCCAACTTCTCAATATAAATATCTTATTAGTTCAAAAAATGACAAAAGAGGAAGTTTTTACGAATTTATTAAATCAAGTAAAAATGGTCAAATATCTATATTAGTGGTTAAGCCCAATCAAGTAAGGGGCAACCATTATCATATGACTAAGGTTGAAAAATTTTTTATTTTAACTGGTAATGGAGAATTTATATTTGAAAATTTAATTACTAAAATCCAAAAAAAAATTAAAGTAAACAGCTCGCAAAAAACTATTGTTGAAACTATTCCGGGCTGGGTTCATAATATTAAAAACACTGGCAAAAAAGATTTAATATTTATTTTATGGTCAAATGAAATTTACAATCAAAATAAACCAGATACAGTATATTCAGAAATAAATTAAAAATGAAAAAAAAAATAAAGCTATTAACCATAATTGGTACACGACCTGAGATTATAAGATTAAGCAGGATATTGCCTAAATTTGATAAATATTTTGATCATACTATTTTGCATACTGGACAAAATTATGATGAGAATTTAAGTGGTATTTTTTTTAAAGATTTGAATTTAAGAAAACCCGATTTTATTTTAGAAAATGCAAATACAAATAATATCAAAGCTATATCAAAAATTTTAATTGAGACCGATAAGATAATTAATAAAATTGAACCAGATGCTGTATTTATATTGGGTGATACAAATAGCTCTTTAAGTTCTATAGTTGCAAAAAAAAGACAAATACCAATATTTCATTACGAGGCTGGCAATAGATGTTTTGATCAAAGAGTTCCAGAGGAAACAAATAGAAAAATAGTGGACTCTATTTCCGATATAAATCTCACCTACAGCAAAATATCAAGAGAACATTTGATAAATGAAGGGTTCCAAAGCAATAGAGTTATTAATATAGGGAGTCCAATGCTTGAGGTTTTAGAGTATTTCAAAAATAAAATAAAAAAATCAAATATTTTGAAAAATTTAAAATTAAAAAAAAATACATATATCGTTTTCAGTAGTCACAGAGAGGAAAATGTAGACAATTTAGATAACTTTAAAAACTTAGTAAATATTCTTAATTTTTTAAATGAGACTTTTAATTGCAAAATTGTAGTTTCAGTACACCCAAGAATTAAGGGAAAAATAAAAAATCTTGATAAAAAAAAATTAAATAAAATAATTTTTTGTAAACCATTTTCATTTACGGATTATATAAAATTACAAATTAATTCAAAGATGGTTATATCAGATAGTGGCACAATTAACGAAGAGTCATCTATATTAGGTTTTAAGGCAATTAATATAAGAAATTCCCACGAACGACCTGAGGCAGATGAAGAAGGCACTTCAATTATGACAGGTTTAAATGCACCAAAAGTAAATCAAGCTGTTAATTTCTTTATGAATAATAAAGAAGAAAAAATAAATATAGTTAATGATTATAGAAACCAAAATATATCAGATAAATTAGTGAAAATTGTGATGAGTTTTGTTGGATTTATAAATGAAAACAATTACAAAAAATGAAGTGAAAACTCTTATTATCACGCATTACTTTTGGCCAGAAAATTTTAAAATAAATGATTTTGCAAATTTTTTAAGTAAAAATAATAAAATTACAGTTCTTACAGGAAGTCCAAGTTATCCAAAAAAAAATATTTTTAAAGATTTTAAAAAAAAAAAGTTAAATTATAAGAATATTGAAATTTTAAGGGTTCCTGTTTTTAAAAGAAATAACAATAGATTTAGTTTATTTTTAAATTATTTATCATTTTTAATTTCCCTCTCTACTATCGGTGTAATTAAGTTAATAAATAAAAAATTTGATTTAATTTTAGTATTTGGAACGTCGCCACCTACAGTTATGATACCTGCAATTATATTATCAAAACTTAAAAAAATTAAAGTAGCTTTTTGGGTCTTGGATTTATGGCCTGAAACTTTAATTTCAATGAATATAATTAAAAATAAATTTTTAATTAAATTAATTAGAATTTATGTATCTTATGCTTATAATTTTAGTGATCTAATATTTGCACAATCAAAAGCTTTTGTAGTTAAAATAGGTAAATACTGTGATAATAAAAAAAAGATAATTTATTTTCCAACCTGGGCAGATCAATTGTCTAAAAATAGAAAAAATTCAAAAAAATTTTTGTTTAAAAAAAAATTATTTTATATAACATTCACAGGTAATATTGGTGAGGCACAAGATTTTAAAAATATATTACAATGTGCGGAAAGGCTTAAGTTTATAAAAAAAATTAGATGGTTAATTGTTGGTGATGGTTCAAAATATAACTGGTTGAAAAATGAGTTAAAAAGAAAAAATTTAACTGATAATTTTTTGTTAACTGGAAATTTACCTTCTCATCAAATTCCCTCAATTTTAAAAAATTCTGACTGTTTACTTTTGTCCCTTAAAAAAGGAGGAATAGATAAATTTACAGTCCCCGGTAAGTTATCCAATTACATGATGTCAAAAAAACCAATTCTTGGCATGATAGAGGGTGAAGCCTACGATATAATAAAAAATTCTAAATCTGGCCTAGTATGTAAATCTGGAGATTTTAGGATGTTATCTAAAAATATTATAAAATTAATCAGTTTTAGTAATGCAAAAAGAAGAAAAATGGGAAATAATGGATTTAATTATAGCAATGAAAATTTTAATAGACTTCAACAACTTAATAAAGGTCTTTTTTATTTAAAAAAATTGTTATCTAATAATAAAATTTACTGAAAATAGTCTTCAATTAACTTTGTTCCAAGTAAGCCAGAGTAAGCAAATAAACCAAGTAAATAAGTATAATCAGGTTCAGCTAAGATACCAAACAAGCTATTAAAAATAATACCAGATCCAAAAAATAAAATAGTTTCACTTTTTAATTTATTTTTGAAAAGAAAATAAATACCAATATTTAAAAAAAATACAAAATAAAATAAAATTAAACCTGCTTTTGAAAAAATTATTTTTATATAAAGAAATGGATAATTTTTCACAAAATTAAAATATTCATTTTTTAATATTTTTTCATACTCTTTTGAATAATAAATAACGTCAGGTTTTATCTCTTTAGCTTTTTTAACTGAATATGTATCTGATGGTTCTGGGACGTCTTCATTATTTATTGATAAATAACCTAACCCGTAATATGCATTGTGCCATATAGCTCTAACAAAGTTTAGATCATATACTTTTTGAACATCTGTATTTTCAATTAAATAATTTCTAGATTTATTTTTTAATAAATCAATTTGATAGTTTATGAATAAAATCGGTGCTAATATTAATATAATAATATAAAATTTATAAAATGACCTGTTTATATATGAGTATAAAATCAAAACACAAGAGATGCTTAAAAATATGTCTGTTCCTGAGTTGCCTCTAACAGTATTTGAAAAACCAATCAATAATCCAGTAAAAGCAAAAAATATTAAACGTTTACTATCTATTTTTTTTAAAAGTATCTTAATTTTTGACCACCAAGTGATTAATCCTAATGATGTTAATCCATAAAAACTGTAAGTATCACTTATAAAGATACATATTAAACCAATACCAATTATTGACAGAGTTCCATGTATTAATGCAGGTTTAGTTTCATAGAATCGATACAAGCCTAATAAGGATAAGGATATACAAATTAACCCATAAAAAATGTAAAAAAATGTAGTTACTATTTCAACATTTAAATTTAAAGTATTTGAGATGTAGGGAATATATAAAAAAGATCCAACATAATCTGTATAACCTGCCGGTATTAATATTTCTTTTCCACCATTACAAATATCATTAAATGCAATTAAGTATGTGTCAGTTTTTTCAAAGCCATTGAGTGCTGCTTCATAAGATTTAACTCTACATGGCATTGTTTGAAAAAGTTTCATCTAATAATATTTTTACTATTAATTAATTGTTAGGTTTAAACCTATAGGCTAATGCATAAAAAACCCAATATACATAATACGGAAGCCATCTAAATACTTTAAAGTTACTTTTTCTATTTGGAAGTTCTTTCCAAGTACAGGGTATTTCCCTTATTTTACAATTATTTAAATGTGCTTTAACTGTCAATTCTAGAGCAAAAGTGAAACCAACTTTTGATTCTAAAATAATTTTATCTAATATCTTTCTATTAAACATTTTAAAAGCATTTGTGCAATCACGGTAAGGTATTCCACAAATAAAATACATTAAAAAAGATCCAAAATTTGTAATCATTTTTTTATAAAACTTTGCGTCAATAAATTCACCATTTTTAACATATCTACTTGGTATTACTAAATCATAACCATTATTTATAAGATCATACATTTTGTTGAGAAGCTCAATATTCTCAAAATCATCTGACATATAAACCACAACAAACTTGTTATTTGATACATCTAAACCAGATTTTATAGCTTCATTCGGACCTTTTCCACTATTTTTAACCAAAATCAACTTTTCATCATTTTTTGGTAAAAATTTTAATCCACTTTCGTTTTCAAAATCATAACAAATTATAACTTTGTATTTAACTTTTAGTTTTTTATGAAAGTTTTCGAGTAATAATTTGATATTATTTCCTTCTTTATATATTGGAATGATTATGTCTAATTCGCTCATTAGTTAAAAAGGGAAAATAAACTTTCCACCATTTTTTATAAATTTTGAATTTTTAACAAAAAATTTTTTATAATTCCATGACAGAAGAAGAGCATACTTTATTTTTGAATTTATTAACTTGTTATCTTTTACAATTTTTAGATGGGTTCCAGGTGTAAATTTATTAATTTTTCTATGATTATTCTCTGTTGCAAACTCAAAAAAGTTACTTTTTAGATTAAGACTATTTAATAATGTGTTTCCTTTTGCTGGTGCTGTGAAACATGCCAACTTATAATTTTTTTCATGAAGATTAATTAGTTTTTTTCTTAACTTTGAAATTTTATTTTTTACGTTTTGCTCAAATTTTTTATAAGTATTAAAATCATCCACACCTTTTAATTTTTCATTTCTTATATATGTAAAAATTTTTTTATTTACTTTAAATGAACTTTTATTATGAGCAACATAAATCCTTAGTGAAGGGCCTGATGCACCAAAATTTATTTTATCTATATTAATAATTTTTAATCCATTTTTTTCAAATAAAAATTTAAGAGAGATAATATTAAAATATGAAAGATGTTCATGATAGACAAGGTCAAAAGTTGACCGATTTAACATGTCTAAAATATAAGGAACTTCAATAATTAAATTACCATTACTATGAAGTATCTTTTTTACGTTTTTTATTAAACTATTTATGTTATCTACGTGAGCTAAAACATTAGTAATTGTTATAATTTTTGCTTTACTAAATTTTCTTAAAAAAATATTTGCAGTATTTTCATTAAAAAATTTGTTAATTACTTTAATTTTTTTATTTTTAATTTTTTTAAAGGCATTTGATGGTTCAATACCAATTACATTTAATACATTCTTTGAATAATTATTTAATAAAACACCATCATTACAACCAATATCTAGGACTGTAGATTTATCATATAAATTATTTTTTTTTTCTAAACTTTTTACTAATTTTTTATAATGGTTTTTCAATGCTTTGGAAAATGAAGCTAAATAGTCATATTTGTTAAAAATTAATTTTGGATTAACCACTATAGAAAGCTGAGATAATTTACATTTTTCACAAAATAAAAGTTCCAAGGGATATTTTTTTTCATTTTTAATATCTTCTTGTTTTAAAAAAGAATTCGCCAAAGGTTGTTCTTCAAGATTTAGATATTTTTTTAATCTACCTAAATTACAAATTCTACATCTATTAACTTTTTTAAAATGCCTCATATATTTCAATCAACTCTTTTTTTAAATCTTTAAAACTAACATTCAATTTTTTCTTTATTTTATTTGTGTTTACTATATGGTTTAAATTATTCCTACTATCTTTAAAAATTATTTTTTTTTGTTTTCCAGATAAATCTTGCAGATGATCTATAATTGTTTCAATTTTGTGAGATTTGTTGCTAGCTATATTATATATTGTAAATTTAGGCGTTTCTATTCGAGATAAATTTATTAGAATGTTTGTTAAATCATCAAGGTGAACAAAGTTTCTTAGAGTATCTTTGTTCCAAAAAGTTAGAGTTTTTTTGTTGGATTTAAATTTTTTTATTGCCTGATAAAGAAATTGTTTTTTTCTCATATTATTTCCATAAACTGTAAACACTCTTAAAATAACAACTTTAGTCTTTAATTTATGAAAAGCTTTTTTCAAAATTTTTTCTGAGGAATATTTACTTGTACCCAAACTATTGTTGGGTTTAATCTTTTGCTTTTCATGAAATGGCGACGAATTTTTATTCGAATATACTGAAGAAGAGCTTATAAAAAATACTCTTCTAACTTTACATATTTTACAAAATTCAATTATATTTTTAACAATAGCAATATTTTCATGAATTTGAGATCTTTCTTCTTTCTTATTATTGAATATAAAATTAGATTTTGCAGCAAGTATATACACATTGTTATACGGGCGTATAGGTAACTCTTTAAATATATTATTTTTACTTAAATCAACTATTTTATTTTTATATTTTTTCCCTACGTAATCGACAAGATTATTTCCAAATTGTTTTATCAATCTTTCTTTTAATCTTTTTCCAATAAAACCTGATGAGCCAAAAATAAAAAACATTTATAAATTATATTATTTAATATAGAAACTAATAAATATATATGAAAAAATTTTTAGTTACAGGTGGTGATGGTTTTATTGGATCTGCTGTTTGTGAAATGTTGTTAAATGCTGGAATTAATGTTGTATCATTAGATAACAGATCAAGGTCTAGGAAATTTACTAAAAAAAAATTATACAAATCTATTAATTGTGATCTCACAAATTTAAAGGAACTGGAAAGAATAAAAGAAAATTTTGACTCAATTATTCATTTAGCTTTTGTAAATGGAACAAAATTTTTTTACGAAAAACCAGAAGAAGTTATTAGAGTGGGGCTGATAGGAACTTATAATATAATAAAGTTTGCTGAAAAAAAAAAAATTTCAAATTTTTATATATCTTCAAGTAGTGAAGTTTACCAAACACCATATAAAATTCCTACAGATGAAAATGAGATGATGAAGGTACCAGACGCATATAATCCAAGATTTTCTTATGGAGGATCTAAAATATTGACTGAATTAATGTCTATTCATATGGGAAAAAATGTTTTTAAAAAAATGATTATTTTTAGGCCTCATAATGTTTATGGCCCAAATATGGGTAATGAGCATGTTATTCCAGAAATTATAAATAAAATAAAGCACGCAGTGAAATATAAAAAAAAATTTATAAATATTCAAGGTACAGGAAATGAAACAAGATCATTCAATTATATTAAGGATTTTACAGGGGGAGTGGAGTTGCTTATAAAAAAAAAATTGAAGTTCAGTACTTATAATATTGGTAACGATAAAGAGATAAAAATTAGTCAATTAGTTGAAAAAATTATGAAAATGATGAATGTTAAATTGCAAATTAAGTATCAAGATTTAGCAAAAGGCTCAACACTTAGACGCTGTCCAAATATTAATAAAATTAGAAAATTGGGATATAGAATTAATAATTCAATTGATGAAGGTTTAAAAAAAACAATCGCCTGGTATTTAAAAAATTAATTATTTAAGTAATCCCAGCAATCAATTATTAATTTATTTTTTAAATTAATTTTTTTGTATTGTTTATGAGGTGTAGCTAAAAAAATTATTTTACATTTCTGTTTGATTTTATTGATACTTAAGTAGTTTATTTTTTTTACGTTAGGATCATTGCAAAATACTTTAGCACCATTTTTTTCAAGTATTTCTCTTAGTTTTATACTTAAAGAGTCTCTTTCATCATCTATGTTACTTTTAAATGTTGTGCCGAGAATACCAATCTGTTTTCCTGAAATGTTTATTTTTTTCTTTAATTTATTAACAAAATAATTTGGTAAATTTTCGTTAATATCATGGGAAGTTTTAATCAATTTTGATTTTCTCTTATTTGATAAGTATAATTGAACAGCATCTTTTGGAAGACAGGGGCCTGCAGCAAACCCCTGTGTAGGTAGACCTGCATTTCTAGAGTAGTCTTTAGTCATCATGTGATGAATTTTTTTGTAATTTAAATTTCTGTCATCACATAACATGTAAAATTCGTTTGAAATTGCAAATTTTACATATCTCCATGCGTTTGAGAATAATTTAATCATCTCAGCCTCATCAAAAGAACAAGTTGAAATATTGTCACAAATATTTATAAAAAGTTTTTTTATCTTAGCTTTTTCTTTTTTATTGTTAGATGCAATAATTTGATTTAATTTTTTTATTTCCTCTAAACTTTGTCCTTGAGCTACCCTTTCTGGGCAGTAAGAAATTCCAATTGTTTTATTAATACTTCTAATTTTGTTATAAATTTTATTCATGGCACCTGGAAAAACAGTACTTCTTAAAATTATTGATTGATCATCTTTTAAGTATTTTTTGATACTTAAAATAACCTCAAAAATTTGTTTTAAGCTTGGTTTTTCTTTTACCAAAGGAGTTCCGACAGTAATTATAATAAAGTCAGCTTTTTTTACTTGTTCATAGTCATGGTCAAAAGTTAATTCTTTATTCTTTAGACAATAATTTAATAATTTTTTTCCTCCATTTTCATAAAAAGGAAAAATTGAATTCTTAAGATTTTTAATGGCAAGTTTATTTTTATCTATTACGTTAACATAAAAATTTTTTTCACAAAATTTTAAAGCTAAAGGTAATCCAATATGACCTGCACCTCCTATAATACATATTTTTTTCATAAAATTCTATATATATTAGTATATAAATTATACAAATATTATAATTAAGACCTTAATTAATTTTAAAAAAATGACAGTAAAAATTCAAAAATGGTTTTTGTACTTTATACCATATTCATTAGTATTTAGCATCTTTATTGCTGACGCGTTAGTCATACTTACTTCAATTTTATTTCTTATTTATCAAATTCATAGGAAAAATTTTCTGATTTTTTTTAATAAATATTTTATTTTTTTTTTAGTTTTTTGGTTTTATTTGATATTTAATTCTGTATTTTCATATGATTTACATTTATCTTTAAGTAGGTCATTACCTTATATAAGGTTTGGTATTTTATTTTTATCAATCAGTTACATGATGAGTCATGATGATTTTAAAAATGATTTTTTAAAATTTACCCTAATTATTCTATTATTGGTTTGTATGGACTCAATAATACAATTTTCATTTGGAAGAAATCTATTAGGATATGAAGCTCATGTGAGTAGAATAAGTAGTTTTTTTAAAGATGAACTTGTATTAGGTGGTTTTTTATTAAAAATGTATCCTATATTTTTAATATCTATAATTTACTTCAAAAAAAAAAATTCAATAAATACTTTCCTGGTAAGTTTTATTCTTTTTATTTATTTTTTAGCTATTTACTTAAGTGGAGAAAGAACGGCATTTTTTAATTTTATAGTATTAAATATTTTTTTATTAATAATTTTATTTAAAAAAAAAAATATTAAATACTTATTATCTTTTGTATTAATTTTACCACTGATATTTATTTTAGTAAATAAGAATAACGATCAAATATCTGCCAGATATCTTTCGGTTAAAGAAATTTTTAATAATAAAACTCCAATAATATTTACTAAAACTCATGAAAACCATTACAAGTCAGCTTTAGAAATTTATAAATCTTATCCTATACTGGGCGCTGGTTTAAAAACATTTAGGCAGGTTTGCAAAAAACCAGAACATAATCCAATTGGTTGCTCATCGCATCCACATAATATTTTCATGCTTTTCTTAAGTGAATTAGGTCTTATAGGAATTGCTTTTTATTTGATCACTTTTTTTTATTTTGGCTTACGATTGGTAAAATTATTAATAGCAAGGTTTAAAAATAATTTTAAAGAAAATTCACCAATTCTAGTCATAATAATTGTTTCAATGTTTATGAGTTATTGGCCGTTCAGTCCGTCAGGAAATTATTTTAATAATTGGATGTCAATTTTAAATTTTTTACCTATGGGTTTTTTGATCTATTATGAAAAAAATAGACCTAAGTCTTAACTCTAAAAATTTGTTTATATCTAAAAACAAGATATATAAAAAAAAATATTATAAATAAAATTATAGATAAAAGGTAACTATTAAAAAAATTCATAAGTATTGATATAGAACAAAAAAATAAATGAAGAGAGCTACAAATAAATAAGGATTTTGTTGATGAATATTTTCTATCTAATACATTAAAAATAAAATTTAAATCTCTTTTAAATATATTTTTTCCTTGTTTTACCCTAATGATGTTTATTGCTAAAAACTCATATACCACAAAGGCAACAACCCAAATTATTATACTAGGATGTAAAAATTTTTCTAATTGAGTGTAGATTATTAAAAATGTAGAAACTAGGAAGCCAATCCCCAAACTTCCAGAGTCACCAATAAATTGCTTCGGAAAAAATTTTAAAAAATTAATATTAAAAAAAAAATAAATAATAAAGAAAACTATTAAGGGTAAAAAAATATTTTTTTGCTCATTAATTAAAAAATAAAATGTTAAAAAAGTAATAATTACATTTATTGCCAATAAACCATCTAATCCATCAATATAATTATACGCATTCGTAAGTAGCATTATACATAGAACTGTAAATATAAAACTTAATGATCCCAGTGAAATTTCATAATCCAAATATAAACCTAACGACTTTACCGTCCCAACATCTTTTGTAAAAATATAAATTGGGATAAAAAGAGCTAATAATTTTATTTGAGGATTAATATTTTTAATATCATCAACAAGTCCAATTATTATCACTATAAAAAATAGATTTAAGGTTATTGAAATACTTTGAGTATAGTCAAAGAAATAAAACATTAATAATATAAATGGTATAAGAGCTAATCCCCCTAAGTTTGGAATTTTTTCTTTATGGATTTTTTCGTTATTAGGAATATCGAAAAATTTAAATTTTGTCGAAACTTTAAAGGATAGATAGAAAAAAAGTATAGAATAAAGGACTAAATAGATAAACTGCATTTAATAATTGAATATATCTTATTTTTTTAAGAAATAATCAAAATAACTGAAAATAACTGAAAATAATGGAAAATATTCAAATTCAATATTTGACGTAAGAATAAAATAAAGTATAAAGCAATGCCTGGTGATTATTGCGAAAGTGTAATACCCGATCCCATTTCGAACTCGGAAGTCAAGCCTTTCAGCGCCAATGGTACTTTGTCTTAAGACACGGAAGAGTAGGACATTGCCAGGCATATCTAGAATGAAAAATCTCATAATTGTAACTGGTGGTAGTGGATTTGTTGGCTCCAACTTAATCAAATCGCTTTTAAATGAAACTAATAGAAAAATTATTAGTTTAGATAATTATTCATCAGGTAATAAAAAAAATCATATCAAAGATAAAAGAGTTAAATACCTAGATGCAGATACAATTGATATTTCTAAAGTTCTAAAAAATGTAAAAAAACAAATTCACTCAATTTTTCATTTTGGAGAATTTGCAAGAATTTATCAAAGTTTTAAAAAATTTGATGAATGTTTTAAATCAAACACTATCGGTTCAAATGCTGTTTTTAAATTTTGTCTGGATAATAATATTAAACTTATTTATTCAGCAACTTCTGCTTCTTTAGGAAATAAAGGTAATGATAAGAATTTATCTCCCTATGCTTTTACTAAGTCTAAAAATTTGGAACTACTAGAAAACTTAAGAAAATGGTTTAATTTTAAATTTGAGGTTGTTTATTTTTATAATGTATATGGGCCAGGTCAAATCAAGGTGGGTGACATGGCAACGGTGGTTGGAATTTTTGAAGATCAATATAAAAAAAATAAACCTTTAACAATTGTAAAACCTGGAACCCAAACAAGGCGATTTACTCATATAGATGATACTATTAAAACTTGCATGGAGGCTTGGAAGAAAAATAAATGTCTTCATTATAGTATAAGTCATAAAAAATATTATTCTATTAAAGACCTTGCAAAAATGTTTAAAAATAAAATAATTTATCTAAAACCACGATTTGGTGAGCGATATGCATCAGCATTAACTAAAATATCAAATAATCGTAAAATAATTAATAAATATGGAAAAATAGATTTGAAAGATTATGTAACTTCGTTTATTAAAGGTAAAAAATTATGAAAATAAAAAGTTCATTAAAATCGATTAAAAAAAGAGATCTTAATTCTAAGCTAGTTAGAAGAAGAGGTCGTGTCTACGTAATTAATAAAACTAATCCAAAATTCAAAGCAAGACAGAAGTAATTTTTATGGATAATGAAGACCATAAAAGTACCTGGAATAATTTTACAAAGTTCGTGTTGTGGGGAACCGTCGTAGTTATTGGTGTTTTAGTTCTAATGGCAATATTCTTACTGTAAGATCAATGTATGAAAATCGCTTCTATTTTAGAAAATCAAAAAATTGAAAAAAGAATAGCAATCACTCCTGAGATTGCAAAAAAATATATATCACTTGGTCTTGAAGTTTCTTTATCTGAAAATTATGGAAGTCATCTTGGAATTAAAGATGAAGAATATATAGAATTAGGAATATCAATTTTAAAAGATGAAAAGGAAATAATAACTAATACAGACATTATTGTTCAATTAGGTTTATTAGAGGATGATAAAAGTTCTTTATTAAAAGAAAATCAAACAGTTATTGGGATCTTAAATCCATATGATAATAAAGTTAAAATAAGCAATTTAGTTAAAAAAAATATTAATATTTTTTCACTCGAACTACTTCCAAGAATTACAAGAGCGCAGTCCATGGATATTTTATCTTCACAGGCAAACCTTGCTGGTTATAAAGCAGTAGTAGAGTCATTTGCTAATTTTGAAAAAGCAATTCCAATGATGATGACAGCAGCAGGTACAATCCCTGCAGCAAAAGTATTAGTTGTTGGCGCAGGAGTTGCAGGATTGCAAGCGATTGCAACTGCAAAAAGAATGGGCGCGATTGTGTTTGCAACAGATGTTAGGATGGCTTCAAAAGAACAGGTTGAAAGTTTAGGAGGAAAATTTTTAACAGTTGAAGGTGCAGAAAATTTAGAGACAAAAGGGGGATATGCCAAAGAAGCATCAGATGATTTTAAAAAAAAACAAGAAGAACTATTATCAGAGACGTTGAAAAAGATTGATATTGTTATTTGCACAGCTTTAATACCAGGTAAAAAGGCTCCAGTAATTATCAAGGAAGATATGATTGGTAATATGAATTCTGGTTCAATTATTTACGACTTAGCGGCAATTCAGGGTGGAAATACATCGCATACTAAAGTGGATGAAATTGTATATGAAAATGAGGTTAAAATAATGGGAGATAGCAATATTTTAAATAAACTTCCAACTTCTGCATCAAATTTATATGCGAAAAATGTATTTAATTTTGTTTCTAATTTATATGATAAAGAAAATAAAAAAATTAATATAAATTTAGAAGATGAGATAATCGAAAAAACTTTAATAAAATAAATTTATGGAAATAGATCCTTTTATATTTAGATTAAGTATTTTTATTCTTTCAATTTTTATAGGATATTATGTAGTTTGGAGTGTAACGCCTTCTTTGCACACACCTTTGATGTCTGTAACTAATGCAATTTCATCTGTGATAATTGTTGGTGCAATTATTGCAGGTTTAGCAGGTAACTCTAATACTATATTTAACACTTCAAGTATCTTTGGTTTTTTAGCAATATCATTAGCGGCAATTAATATTTTTGGAGGTTTTCTAGTAACTCAAAGAATGCTTGCAATGTATAAAAAAAAGAAAAAGGATAAATAATGTTATCAGCAAATTTATCAGCCATTTTTTATTTAATTTCAGGGGTATTATTTATTTTAGCCTTAAGAGGACTATCTTCACCGGAAACTTCTAGACAAGGAAATTTCTTTGGAATTTTAGGAATGATTATTGCAATTACAGTTACTTTTTTATCAATTGGTAATTTTTCAACTGGATTTGTAGTTGTTTTAATTTTTCTTTTAATAGGAGGATTAATTGGTGCTTTTATCGCTTATAAAATTCCAATGACAGCGATGCCAGAATTGGTTGCTGGTTTTCATAGTTTAGTTGGGCTTGCAGCTGTATTTGTTGCAATAGCTGCTTTTTTAAATCCACAAGCTTTTAATCTAGGATCTCCTGGCAACATCAAACTTGGAAGCTTAATTGAAATGTCAATTGGTGCAGCAGTTGGTGCAATAACTTTTTCAGGTTCAATTATTGCTTTTTTAAAACTCCAAGGAATAATGTCAGGGTCACCTATAACGTTTAAAGGTCAGCATCCACTTAATGCTTTAATTTTAATTTCAATAGTCATTATCACTTATCTGCTTTGCTCAACCCAGTCCTCTAATTTGTTTTGGATATTGCTTGCAATGTCTTTTTTAATTGGGTTTTTATTAATAATTCCAATTGGTGGTGCAGACATGCCAGTTGTAATTTCAATGTTAAATTCATATTCAGGTTGGGCTGCAGCTGGTATTGGGTTTACTCTAGAAAATACTGCTTTAATAATTACAGGTGCATTAGTTGGATCATCTGGTGCAATTTTATCTTATATAATGTGTAAAGGGATGAATAGATCATTCTTTAATGTAATTCTAGGTGGTTTTGGTGCAACTGAACAATCAGCTTCAGTACAAAATAAAGAACAAAGACCAGTTAAAAGTGGAAACGCAGATGATGCTGCTTTTTTAATGAAAAATGCTTCATCAGTAATAATTGTTCCAGGCTATGGTATGGCAGTTGCTCAAGCACAACATGCTTTAAGAGAGATGGTTGATACATTGAAAAAAAATGACATAAAAGTTTCTTATGCAATTCATCCTGTAGCAGGACGAATGCCAGGTCACATGAATGTATTACTTGCAGAAGCAAATGTACCTTATGATGAAGTATTTGAGTTAGAAGAAATTAATAATGATTTTGCAAATTCAGATGTAGCGTTTGTAATAGGTGCTAATGATGTAACAAATCCAGTCGCAAAAACAGACCCACAAAGCCCAATTTATGGAATGCCAGTCTTAGATGTTGAAAAATGTAAATCTGTCTTATTTGTAAAACGAAGTTTATCACCTGGTTATGCAGGAATTGACAATGATCTATTTTATAAAGAAAATACTTTAATGTTGTTTGCAGATGCTAAAAAAATGACAGAAGATATTACTAAAAATCTATAGGAATAAAATTGAATACTAAAATATTTTGTGACATTGCTGAATTAGATCAAATAAATAAATTTAATAAAAAAAAAATTGTTAAAGGATTTACAACTAATCCGAGCTTAATGAGAAAGGCTGGAGCAAAAGATTATAAATCATATTCAAAAAAAATTCTTAAAATTTGCAATAATAAACCAGTATCACTTGAAGTATTTGCAGACGACTACAAAGAAATGAAACTTCAAGCAATGAAGATAAATACTTGGGGTAAAAATGTTTATGTAAAAGTACCGGTTGCTAATTCTAAAGGCAAATTTATGGGTCAAATTATTAAAGAATTAAATAATCAAAATATAAAACTTAATATAACAGCAGTATATAATGCCAAACAAACTGAAAAGATTTTAAAGTTAGTAAATAAAAAAACAAAAGTAATTATTTCTATTTTTGCTGGCAGAGCAGGGGATACTGGAAAAGATCCAGTTCCAGAATTTACAAAAAGTATTTCATTAGCTAAAAAATTTAAGAATGTTGAAATATTATGGGCAAGCGTTCGTGAACCTTATAACTATCTACAAGCACAACAGTTAGGCTGTCATATAATAACAGTTCCTCCTAGTATTATTGAAAAAATTGAAAATTTTGGCAAAACATTTAATCAATTAACCAAAGAAACAGTAAAAGCTTTTTTAATAGATAGCAAAAAATCAAAATTTAGAATTTGATTTATTTACACTTGTATAGTTTAAAGCTTAGATAAGGTTTATATTATGAATAAAATAAACGAATTTGTTAGTGAATATATTGGTACTCTCACTGAATGTGTTAAAAATACTAATTTAAAGAACTTAGAATTATCAGCTAACGAAATTTATAAAACAATTCTTAGAAATGGTTCTATATATGTTTGTGGTAATGGAGGATCAGCTGCAATAGCAAATCATTATGTTGTTGATTTTCTAAAATTCTTTAAAGACAAAACAAAATTAAAACCAAAAATATTTAGTCTTTCAAATAATATTGAGACAATTACGGCTATTTCCAATGATATTAACTATAAAAAAGTTTTTAGCTTTCAAGCTGAAAATTATTGTGAAAAAAAAGATTTATTATTAATAATTAGCTCCTCTGGTAATTCTGAAAATATAAAAGAAGTTTTAAAATTTGCAAAAAAAAAAAAAATTAAAACAATCGGGTTTAGCGGATTTAGTGGTGGATATCTAAAAAAAAAGTCAGATATTTCTATACATATAAATGCAAACAATTATGGTATTTCCGAAGATGCGCATCATATATTGATGCATATTCAGCTGCAATATTTAGTGAAAAAAATAAATAATAAATAATCTAATTGGTTGCAGTGGACAGATTTGAATAGCCTACCTTTAGTTTAGGAGCATGGATTACGACCTGATTTCTGTGTAAAATAATAAACGTTCCTTAATAAGCTATATAAAATTCTCAAAACTTTTTGATTAATTATTATTGTGGTTAATTTTTGAATCTGAATGCGGATATAGTACGGATAGATTATTTTCTAAAAGCTATTTAAGTCAAAAAAGTGTTGCTGGAATTGGTTGCGGGGGACGGATTTGAACCGCCGACCTTCAGGTTATGAGCCTGACGAGCTACCAGACTGCTCCACCCCGCGGTATACTTAAATTCTATTTTTAAGTTTGTTTAACTTTTTAACTCTTTTAATATTTTCTTGTAAGATTCTTTTCTTCTTCTCAGAAGGTTTTTCATAAGTATTTTTTAATTTTATTACCTTAAAAAAACCATCACGTTGAAGTTTTCTCTTAAGGACCCTAAGTGCTTGTTCAATATTATTATCTTTAACTTCTATTTTCATAAATATTTTAAATTCGATTGATTATCACTATAAATTTTTTATGTCTATAAAATTTAATCAATTTTTGAAATTTCTTTTGCTTGTTTTGCTTTTTCTTTTTCTTTTTTTTCTCTTTTAATTCTTCTCTCAGCTTTTTCTAGCGCTTCTATAAGATCTTTTTGACTAAAAAGGTTTAAAGCAACAGGGTCTTTTGGATTCAAATTATTATAGTTCCAATAGCTTTTATTTCTTATAGAGGTGACTGAATTTTTAGTTATCCCAACTAGTTTTGCAATTTGTGAATCTTTAAGCATATTATGTTGTCTAATCAACCATAATGCTGAATCAGGTTTATCTTGTCTCTTTGATAAAGGTATGTATTTTTTAGTTTTCTTTTCAGAGTAAGATATTTCGATATCAGTACTCTTAATAAGTAGAGACCTATTTTCATCTTTTGATGATAATTCAATTTCTTCCCTAGAAAGTTGTCCTGAAATTATCGGATTATAAGCTTTAATTCCTTTTGCAACTTCGCCATCAGCAATCCCTTGAATCTCAACTTCGTGTAGATTACAAAAATTTGCAATTTGTCTAAAAGTAAGCGTTGTATTTTCAACTAACCAGACAGCTGTAGCCATTGGCATCAAAGGTGCGTTTGACATTTAATTTTTTTTATCTGATTTAAAGTTTTGAAATTTTTTATTAAATTTACTTATTCTACCTTTATCCATCAACTTTTGTTTGCCGCCTGTCCATGCAGAATGAGATTTTGGATCAATTTCTAATTTAAGCAAATCTCCTTCAGCACCCCAAGTTGATTTTGTTTCAAATTGAGTTCCATCAGTCATTTCGACTTTTATAGTGTGGTAGTTTGGATGTATGTCTTTTTTCATACCGAGACTTATAGCAAAAGAATTTTGTAACACAATTAAAAGTTAACTAAATTTTCCAACATTTTGTCATTAATTGCAACACTTGACGCCTTTATATCAATCTTATTTACATCAAATTTATGAATATCATTCACTATTCCTCCTGCTTCTTTGACTAATATCTCTCCAGCCGCGACATCCCAAAGATTAATCTTATTATGAAAAAAACCATCAAGCCTACCAGATGCAACATAAGCCAAATCTAAGGCAGCACACCCACTGTATCTCATATTAAGATCACTAAATTTAACACCTTCATGGTTACTTGAAAATAGACAATCATCAATGGAATTCTTTTTTGATACTCTTAGTCTTTGGTTATTTAAGAAGGCTCCTTTATCTTTTTCAGCAAAAAACATTTCATCTTTGATTGGGTCAAAAATTAAACCACTTATAATTTCCTCTTTGGATTGAAGGGCAATGCAGATTGCAAAGTGAGGTATGCCATGTAAAAAATTTGTTGTTCCATCAATCGGGTCAATAATCCAAATATTTTCTTTATCATTATTTTTAATCACACCAGTTTCTTCAGTTATAAAGGAGTAGTTTTTTTTAATTTTTGATAGTTCTTCAATTAAAATTTTTTCTACATGCTTGTCTGTTTTAGTAACAAAATCATAAGGTCCTTTTTTTGATACTTGTAATTTTTCAACCTCACCAAAATCTCTAATAACAGATTTAGATGCTTTTTCTGCAGCTTTAATCATTATGTTGAGGTTTGCAGATATAGAAATCATTTTGATTATATCTTTTTTATATACTCGAGGGTTCTTGTATCAACAATTACTTCATCACCTGAGTCTATAAAAGGTGGAACTTGAATATTTAAACCATTATCTAGAGTTGCAGGTTTATACGACGACGAAACAGTTTGTCCTTTAAGAGCAACATCTGTTGTTTCAATTTTACATTTTACTTGATTTGGCAGCTCAACTGAAATTGGACTATCATTATAAAAACTTACTGAGACTCCAAGGTTTTCAGTCATTAACCTTCCTTTTTCTCCAATAATATCTTTTTTTATTTCAATCTGTTCAAATGTTTTAGGATCCATAAAAAAATAATTATTTTCATCATCATACAAATAATTAAAGTTTGTCTCTTCAAGCGATGCTTTTTCAACAGTCTCACTAGATCTAAATCTCTCATTTAATTTTGTGTTTTTACCTACACTTTTCATTTCTATTTGAGCAAATGCTCCACCTTTACCTGGTTTAACATGTTGAGTTTTTAGGACTTGCCATAAATCATTTTTGTACTCCAAAAGCATTCCTACTCTTATTTCTCCTGCATTAATTTTCATTTAAGTTTTTCTATGGTTTCTAAAGGTTTATATTTTTTATTATTCCAAACGTAGCCTGAGATAGCTAATAAATTAGCATTGTTCAATAACAGTTTTTTATAATTATTAAAATTTATTCCTCCAATAGCAACTATTGGTGTTTTGGTTAACTTTTTTACTTTATTTAAAATTTTAGTTGAAGCTTTAAACTTTACTTTTTTTGTTGTAGTAGAAAAAAAAGCACCAAAAGCAATATAACTAGCCTTTTCTTTGATAGCTGTTTTAGCTAATTTAATAGAGTTATGACAAGTAATTCCAATAATTTTATTTCCAACTATTTTTCTTGCTTCTGTTAAACCCATATCTTTTTGCCCTAAATGACAACCATCAGCATTAAGTTTTTTTGAGAGTATGGGGTCATCATTTACTAAAAATTTTACCCCATTCTTTTTACAAATTTGATTAATCTTTTTTCCAATTAAAATTTTTTGTTTAAATGAATATTTTTTAAGCCTCAATTGAAATAGACTTACCTTGCCAGTTTTAAGTACTTCTTTTAAATCCTGATAAAATTGAGGGTATACTTTGTTTGGGGAAATAAGATAAATAAATTTTTTTTTACTTATTCTCAAGTTTGCTAGACCATTTACCTTGAGCAGCTAAAGTATTCATTTTTGCTCTATGATTAAAAATATTTTGAGTTCCTTTGATATCTTTAATATCTTTTGACCAAAATTTTAGCGCACTTTGCTGCAGAGCTCTTCCATAAGAGAAAGACATTATAAAATTAGTATTATTATTTTTATTGATTAGGTTTAAGTTTTCTGTTGCCTCAATCTCTGATTGACCTCCTGATAAAAAAGCAATTCCAGGCACTTCATTCGGAACAGATTTTTTAAGGCATTCAAGTGTTTTAGAGGAAACTTCTTCATTAGAGATTTTGTTTTTTGATTTATTTCCTGCCAGAATCATATTTGGTTTTAAAATTATTCCTGTTAGATCAATTTTGTGAATAATAAGTTCTTCAAAACATTTTTGAATTACTTCAGATGTTTTCATTAAACAGTCTTCTACAGAGTGTTCACCATCCATTAAGACTTCTGGTTCAACAATTGGAACCATTCCACTCTCTTGGACTAAAGCTGAATATCTTGCAAGTGCATGTGCATTTGAATTGATTGCAAGCTTGCTAGGGTAATTGTCTCCAATATTATAAACACCTCTCCATTTTGTAAATCTTGCACCAAGTTGATAATATTTTTTTAATCTTTCTCTTAACCCATCCAAACCCTCGGTAATTTTTTCTTCTAATGAATTTGCCAAATCTTTTGCACCGGTATCAACTTTAATTCCTGGTACTGCCCCAGTTTCTGAAATTAAAGTAGGAATTTTTTTCCCAGAACTTGATGATTGATTAATGGTCTCATCATACAAAATAACGCCACCAATACAGTCTTTCATGCTATCTGCTGCAAAAAGTGTTTCTCTAAAAAGAAGTCTATTTTCAGGTGATGATTGAACGTTTACTGACTCTAATCTTTTAGTCATAGTTCCATTACTTTCATCTGTGGCAAGTATGCCTTTACCGTTTGAAAGAATTTTTAAAGCAATTTTATTAAGTTCTGACATTTTAATTTAGAGCATTTATACCAGGAAGTTCTTTTCCTTCAAGATATTCCAAGAAAGCTCCACCAGCAGTTGAAACAAAATTAAATGTATCTAATTTGTCAAATTTATTTATTACAGCAACAGTCTCTCCGCCGCCTGCAACAGCATAAATTTTATCTTTAACTCTTTTGCCAGCAATAATTTCTAAAATTTCTTTTGTTCCATTAGCAAAGTTTGGATTTTCA